>Ga0097691_1000099_pt1 | contig 79944 bp, 55 predicted proteins | sample NGESurdeep072012_8_FD_72858 | JGI IMG/M metagenome (GOLD analysis project Ga0097691, IMG submission 72858) | Arctic peat soil microbial communities from Barrow, Alaska - NGEE Surface sample 210-1 deep-072012 | ecosystem: Environmental > Terrestrial > Soil > Wetlands > Peat ...
ACTTGTAGGCAAAGTAGGCCGGTTTGCGGATGCCCTCCCGATTCAACAAGCCGAACCCGCCATGGAACGGCGTTGGCGGTGGACCCGGTTCCTCGAAGAGATCGCTGTACGTCCAGTAGCTCATTCCCTGCAGCAAGCCCTGGCTGGCCTTGAGCTTGCTGAGAACATAAGGCGCACTGATGTACGAGTCGTGCACTAGATCGCGTGGGGTGTAGCTCGTGCTCCATTCGGTGAAGTAGAGAGGCAGGTTGGGGAACTTCGATTCCTTGATTTGCTGGTGGACCCTGCGCACGTCGCCGACGATGGCGTCGGGCGATGGGGACAGCTTGGTGTCTTCCTTGCCATTCTCGTCCAGGAATCCGCCGTCAACACCGTACGTATGGGTGGTAATGAAGTCCACCCCAGCGCCGCTGTGGGCTACGTGATCGAGGAACTCCGGCACCCAGGCGGCGCCCGCCGTTGATGGGCCGCCAACTCGCAAATTCGGATCGATCGCCTTGATGGTATTCGACGTCAGATCGTACAGCTCGAAATAGGCATTTTGGTCCGCCCCCTCCCAGAAGCCGGACAGGTTGGGCTCGTTCCACACCTCGAAGAACCAGTTGCCTACCTCGGCCTGCCCATATCGTTTCTCGATATGGCGAATGAAGGCATCGATTAGGTCTCTCCACGCCGCAGGCACGGGATGCGAAGTATTGCCCTGCCAATAGAAAATCTTGTTGTCGGACGTCTTCATTGCCTCAGGCGTGAATCCCAGTTCGACAAATGGCCTGATTCGACGCGCCAGAAGGTCATCGTAGAGCTGGTCTATTTTGGTCCAGTCGTAAACGTTCTTCCCGTTCTCGATGCGAACCGTGCCCAATACGTCGTGAAAGATGGCGTGGAAACGCACATACTGGAGGCCCGTAATATGCTTCACCGCGCGCAGATCGCTACGCCAGGAGTCGCGAAGCGTGAGGATGGCGCGGCCTGATCCGAACATCTGCTCCCAGTAATGGGGAAACGGATGCGACGGCGCGGCCGTGTCGATCGAGATGATTTCGGTGGGAACCTGCGCTGCAAGGGGAAGGGCGCAGAGCAGCAAGACTACCAACGACGGTAAAGTGTTTCGCCTTACATGCATGGCTTTCTCCAGATCTGGATGGCGCAGGGTTACAAGAGCCTTACTACACCTAGCCGACAGCCGCTTGCGCGTAAGGTCGAAACCCCACGGCATTCATCGCGTGTTGTGCCTCGGGATTCTTCATGAACGTCTTCCAAATGAAACCAGTTCGATAGTTTTCTGCCATCAGCATCGTGATCCCCTGATCGATGCCGACTACATCGGGGTCAGTCCAGCCGGTGAGGGGATTGAAGGCGTCTACAAAGCCGTATTTCTTCCACGCCCGACGGCCGTACTGCCGGTGAAGATGGTTAAGACAGGCGAGCGTGTCTTTGGGAAGAAACGGAATTGAGCCTCCGGCGGCACAAGGCACAACGCTACCATCGATTTCTCCAATCTCCGGCGGCCCTCCCCAGATCTGATAACCGGCTCTGGAATCGGAGGCGGTGATACCCCACGTGTTCTCGTCGTAATCCGGAAATCGACCGTGAAGTGAAATGCAGAAGCGCTTGTGAACGTAGGTTGCGGTCGACGAATTCACGAAGTAATCGGCGTATTGATCACGCTGATAGCGGAAATCGAACCAGGCTTGTGAATACTGATGCACAAATAGCGGGTCTGCGCCGCCGATGTACGTGTAACCTTCAAACTTCTCGACGGGCCGGGTAACCTCGTTCCACGATGAAGGGCTTATGTGGTAGATCGGCGCCGCGATGGCCAATAGGTACATCATCATGAGTTCGCAATAGCTGTCCCAGCGTGCGCCAAAAAACTTGTGCTCCGGGGTCCATGCTTTAGCGAGCGTCTTACCGTCGTTCAGCATCCAGCGCCAGTTGATCCGTTTGTAGATGGTTCCGGCCAGATTTGAGATGACCGGATCGCGGAAGTATTCGCGCGCCGTCAGCACGCCGCATAGCAGGATGGTCGTATCGATTGGCGAAACTTCCGACATGCCCATTCTCGTCCCTGAGTCAACGTCAATGAAGTGATAAAAGAACCCGTTCACCTGTTCGACGCGGTCCACCAGAGCGTTCAGGGTGGTCACGACGCGTTCCTTAATGTGGTGTGGCGGAAGACAGCCTCGTTTATGGCCAATACACAACGCCGCCAGACCGAAGCCGGTTGCGGAGATGCTGGCTATCCTGCGTTCGTCGGGCGTCCCGTCGGCTTGGGCACGATCACGAACCAAACCGCTATGTTTTCCAGCTTCATTCCAGAAGAATAGAAATGCCCTTTTGACGATTTGCTCGATCAGTTCTTTATCGGTGAGTTGCCACTTGGGTGGTACGGCCTGATGCACCGAGCCATGTAAACCTGCCGCAGCCAGAGTACAGGTGACCGCCCCTTTCGCAAGGAACGACAGCATTTCCCGGCGTGTGAACCCATGTTCCGCGTCAGGCAATGTGCCTCCGCAATCGAGGAGAGTACCAGAGGATCCGCAACCCGTCCGACCGATGGAGCCCATAGGGCGGGATTATAGGTGAGCCAAATCAATGCTCTGAAACACTGACCTAGCTCTGAAACTCGAACGCCGGAGATTCGGAAACTACGTCTCAGTGCATAGCGCCTGGCGGTGCTGAACGAACCTGGTTGTGCCACCGCAAAGTGCTGCGACAGGCCGTGAATTAGAACCAACCACCTGCCGCAGAAACAGCACCCGCATCAAAAAGTCAATCGGGCCTGGAACTGGAGCACCCGCCCCGCAAGGCCGTCAGACGTTCTCCCAAAACTCCCCGTGTTAACAATGTCAGTGGACGCCGTTGCCGGGATCAGCGGGGTCAGATTTAGAGTATTGAAAATGTTGAAGACATTGGCACGAATGTAGAGCTGCATGAACTCTCCGAACTTAAAGGCTTTCCCAAAGGTCATATCGACCGACGAATACCCGGGTCCCGTGAAGATGTTCCGGCACCGGCAACCCGGTCCAAGGGTAGTCGTGTCAAATGAAGCTTTGGGATTGGGGAAAACGCCGTTGATCCACTGCTGCTTGGACGGACTGGCGATCACGCCCCCGAAATAAGCGAAAGGCAGATCGGGACAATAGCCGTCACCATTGCGGTCGGCGTTGGTGTTGCAGCTTCCGATCAGCGCCGAATATGGGAACCCAGTGTGGAGACTGATAATTCCGCTGACAGTCCAGCCGCCCAAGACCGTATTCACGAATGCGTTCTTGTGCGGCGAGGGGAGGTCCCAGAGCGCGGACGCGACGAAATTCTGACGCACGTCGAAATCTGAGCTTGCGCGGTTGATCGACGGATTACTCGGATCGGTTTGCTGGTATCCAATCTCATAAGAAGCGGTATCGATGCTGTGACTCCAAGTATAATTTGCGCCGAATTGAAAGCCGCGGGAGAAGTTCTTGTTCAGGCGCACGACTAAGGCGTCAAAGCTTGCGTTCACGTCAGGCAGCGGAACGAAGATTCGGTTGAATCTCGGATTACCGGTGGCATGCGCGAATTGACATGTCGGATTGGTAGGGCCACAAGGCTGCCCATTCGAACCGTCGTGCTGAAATTTGTCCTGGGTTGCGTCAAACGTGTCTCCGGGATTGATCCGATTCAGATCGATCGTCTGTATCAGCTTGCGGCTTCTGCTTCCCTGATACCCCATCGTGAAGACAAGGTCTCTGGCCAACTGAGATTGAATCTCCCCGGAGAATATGTACACGTAGGGAGTCGGTTCATTGGGCAAGGCGCCGTAGATGTCGACGGGGGTCACGAAATCACACGCTTTGTCGCCGCAGAGTGCGCCATCTGGAGCAACTCCATTGGCCAGATTCGGATTCGACGGATAGCTGTTGGCCTGGGTACTCGTCCCAAGCGCATATAGGATATTCGAATTCGGCGGCGGACCAATGATGTTACCGGGATCAAAGAAGCAGCAGGTGCTTACCTGTGCAAAATACGGAGTGTTCTGGCGGACGTTGTCGAATATATCTCCGAACGGCCGATTGAAGAGAATGCCAAAGCCGCCGCGGAACAATATCTTGTCCTGATACTTGCTTGGACTCCAGGAGAAACCGAGGCGAGGACCAAAGTTGTTGAGATCTTTGTTATAGAGCTGGCTCACCTTTTGAACCGTGCCGTTGGCCACTCCCTGAGATCCCAGAATGTAGTTGCTGAGCGTGCCGTTCTTTTCAGTGACCGGAGAGAAGTACTCCCAGCGCAGTCCGACTGTGACCGTGAGAGTTGGAAGTACTTTCCACTGGTCCTGGGCAAATAGTCCGTAGTCGCCGGTAGTGAAGTATCGCTTCGAATTGGGTGGAGCTCCAGTATTGGGATCTACGGAAACCTGCTCGAAGAAGCAACAAGCATCATTCGCCAGGTTGAGGAGTCCGCGGAACTGGTAGACCGGACGGTCTCCGCCGGGCTGGTCATTATAGTTCTGCTCCTTGGCGATCTCGACGCCAAATTTCATTGCGTGACGGCCCTTCGCCCAGCTGAATGTTTCGGCGAGTCCGTAGGTATTTTGCGCCAGGTTACCCGGCGTGGTGGAGGATTGAGCGATGCCGATATTATTCATATTGCCCAATCCACCGGCGTCGAAGTCAAACAGCTCAATCGTAGGAATACCGTAGTTCGTGGTTCCGGTCGGCTGGAGCTGGTTGAATGCAAACCGAGTGTAGTTGACCCGAAACTCGTTAAGCATGCTGGCGCCGATGGTGCGAGTCCACCCAATGGTGCCGACATAGTTCTGCGGCGTTATTGTGACGTCTTCGAGCGGTCGATTCCCGCCACCGACGCCCTTGTAGCTAACTATATAGGTGCTAAGGAAAAACTGATTGTTTCCTTGCGTGTAGTCCAGGCGTGCATTGTACTGGTTGCCATCGCTGCTGCTCGGTATGGTGAGGTCGTAAGTGCCCCAGTCGGGGATTCCGTCCGGTCCGTTACCGATAGCTTGCCCTATCCCAGTGCCGGGCACATACCACATTCCGAGAGGATGGTAGTTGGGATCGCTGGGGTTTGTAATCAGCGAGCAGCAGTCCGTCTGGTTCGTCGTCGTCGCGATACGCGGCGCGTAACCGGGGGTGGCGAATAGCTTGGCGGCAATGCTGTTCGGGTTGACCCGAATAACGTATTGGTCGAACTGAGGTGTTTCCAACTTAACGTCACGTGCCAAACTTGTGCTCTTGAGGCGAACACCTTCGTACGAAGCGAAGAAGAAGAGTTTGTTCTTAATGATCGGTCCGCCCACGCTCCCTGCGAATTGCTTGAAGTTCTGATCTACGCGATCAGGGCAGTGGCTAGCGTTGATGATGAACTGGCTGGAAGTACCGGTTTCGCACGTAATCGGTGTCGGGGTCGTCTGGGTGGGACCATAGAACTTGTTGAACGCGTTCAGTCCCGCCGAGTTGTATTGAAATACCGCGCTGCCATGAAATCGATTTGTTCCGCTCTTTGAAATGACTTTCACCTGCGCACCCGAGTTCCGGCCGTCCTGGGCTGAATAGCTATCGGATGCAACGACCACTTCCTGTACCGATTCCTGGTTTGGAGTCACAACAGCCGCGCCTCCGTGACTGAGGCTATTTACGCTGACGCCGTCGAGCAGGAAGTTGTTGGCTGATACCCGCTGGCCGTTGGCTATTGCCTGGACCTGGTTTTCCGTTTGGAAAATCTGACTATTGGAACCGCCCGGGCCGACTTGCTGTGGAATCCCCAGCGAATTCCCATTCCCTTGGCGCGAAGAGTCCGCAAATACCCCTGGAGTGAGCTTCAGCAGTTGATAAGGGTCGCGGCCAAACTGCGGAAGTCCGACGACTTCCTGTGCGGTAATCGTACCAGTTGCATTGGGGGTCTCCGTCTGCATATCTGCCGTGTTCTCGGTCACGGTGATGTTTTGCTCGGCTTGCGCCGGTATCAAAATCACATTGAAGCCGCGAATCGCTTCGGCGTTGACAGTCACGCTCTTGGTTGAACTGCTCCTGAAACTGGCGGCCTCTACACTGACGGTGTAGGAGCCGGGTGGAAGGCCGGAGACACGGAAGAAACCAGCGTCCTGGGTCGTAGCGTTACGGCTAACATTTGTCGCTTCGTTGGTTGCAGTGACAGTTGCGCCGGGAACGGTTGCACCGGACTTATCCGTGACCGTGCCCTCAATGCCTGCGCCGTATTGAGCAACGGAGGAAACAGAAAGAACAACTACTACAGCGGCGAACAGGAATATCGTGTGGACCCGCGTGATACGACCCATATCAGCCTCCCAGCGCTTGAGCTTCGCAATACCTGGAAAGTCCCGACGAGGATTCCAGGTTTGGGAGCGTCTTGCGATCGGACGGGCTCCCAGGCCAAGACATCGCTTCGTGGCATTATTTACGTTGGCTTTTCCCCAGACTGTTCAAAACTGCACACTCCGATGTGTTTTCTTTCTAAGACGCATTTAGTCGTTCCGATCGAAGAAATCCTGCGTAAGCGTCAGACGCCTAGCTCATACAGTTCGCCCCCACATTTCCTGGGCTGACCGAAGGGCCGCTCCAGTATTGGCCGTAAACCTATTCATTCGAGGCCAGAAACTCTTTCCCCGCGCGATTATGGCACTCGCGACTGGCTTGCAGCCAACACGTCAGAAACTCCCGCAAACCCTCTGGCGGCCTGATCCACAGGACGGCCGCAGTTGTGCGCCATTCGGGGCGAACCAGCACGCTAAGGCCCCGGTTGCCAAGAGCGAGGAAAGCTCGCTCGTCGGTCGCATCATCCCCCAGGTAGGCAACGGGAGCCTCCGGGCCGATTTCATCCAGGATGATACGGACTGCATCGCCTTTGTCGCGACTCGGCATGCGCATTTCAATACCGATGTCGAACTCCAGCAGTTCCATTGGCGTACTTTGAGCAATGGGGCTCCAGCCCAGCAAAACCTGGCTGCGGGCTTCCTCCGCCGTCGCTTCGTCGAGCCCGCGCAAATGGATGGCGACGGCGCCGGTCTTGAACTCGGCACGGTCGTGGAGCCCCTGATACCTTAACCAGCGATCTGCGTCATCCAGTGCGCGCCCCACAGGCTCGTCCACGCGCGGTGTCTCATACGTTCCGTCCGGTCTTAGCCGTTCGAGCCCATGGCATCCCCAGATCTCTGGAGTGGGATGGACCCCAAGCAGCGGGCCGACTTCGTGGGCGTTCCGACCTGTGATGATGACTACACGGGTGCGACCATTGTCGATGATCTCCTGCAGGAGCGCGGCCATTCCCGGATAGGGGAATGCCTGCTGGCGATTGAGGCAGAATGGTGCGATAGTTCCGTCATAGTCGAGCAGCAGCGCGGAAGTCTTCGACCATGCAACCGCGTTCATGAACTGCGTGACTTCGACAGGATCGACCGTGCGGGACAACCACATTCTCCTCATCCCCAAGCAGCAGTACTTGCCCGGGGCTTATCCGTGCTTTTGTCCGACGAGTCCAGGCGGAGCTCACAGAGTTCCGCAATGAGGCTCCCCGCCCAGCGGTAAACGTTATGTTCCCTGACATTCTTCCGCATACGTTGCATACGCAATTTCCGTTCCTCCGGAGACATTTCAAGAGCGCAACGAATCGCCTCCGCCGACTGGTCGACATCGTAAGGGTTGATCTGCAAGGCATCGCGCAACTCATGGGCGGCGCCGGTGAAACAACTGAGGATTAAGACACCGCTTTCGTCGTGCCTGGAAGCCACAAATTCTTTCGCCACAAGATTCATGCCGTCATGCAACGACGTAACCAGGCACAAGTCCGCAGCGCGGTAGTAGCTTTGAATCTCCTGATGGCTATGCTGCCGATTCAGAAAAACAATGGGTTTCCATTTATCCGTCTGGAATCGCCAATTGATTCGATTGGCTTCGCCTGCCACTTCCACCATGAGATCGTGATAGCGTTTGAGATGACCGCGACTGGGAGCGCCAATCTGTACAAATGTGAACTGGCCCTGATACGCCGGATACTTCTCCAGAAAATGCTCAATTGCCAGAAAACGCTCCAGGATGCCTTTGGTGTAGTCGACCCGGTCCACGCCCACACCCATGTAGGTAGACTCAACCCCCAAGGTCCTGCGCAAAGCGGAACGTTCGACGTAGGAATCCGGTGTCGGCTCCTGCTGTTCAACCTCGGTGAAGTCCACGCTGATGGGGAAGGGCCGCACCAGGGTGAGATGGTCGAGGCGTTTTACGGAAAAGTGTTCCCAATCGACGCGTGCTTCCAGAACCCGGTCCACCGTCTGCATGAAGTTATTACAGTGCGACTGAATGTGAAACCCTATCAGATCGGCACCGAGCAGACCGTCAACCAGTTCGCGCCGCCAAGGCGAGATATCAAATGCCTGCGGTGCGGGCCACGGGATGTGCCAGAAGATCGCTACCCGGGCCTCTGGCTTTTTCTCCTTAATTAGACGAGGCAGCAGCGCGAAGTGATAATCCTGCACGAGCACAATCGGCTTCTCCACATCTTTCATCTCTTCGAGCAGCGCGTCGGCGAATTTCACGTTTACAGCTTGATAATATTTCCAGTCCTCCGCGCGAAAGATCGGGCGGGTGTGCGCGATATGACATAAAGGCCAGAGTCCCTCGTTGGAAAACCCGTAGTAGTAACCTTCCTCTTCCTCATTATTCAGCCAGACTCGGCGCAAGCTGTAGCGAGGATCATCCGGAGGCACGCGGAGCCGGTCGCGCGCATCAACCGTTTCGAGGTCGGCATCGCCACTGCCGTGGGCGATCCAGGTCCCGTCACAGACGCGCAGGATTGGCTCGATCGCCGTGACCACCCCGCTGGGCGGCACAACCACGTCCACGGAGTTGCCACGCCGCATATGCATGTAGGGCTCGCGATTTGACACGACAAAGAGACGCCCATTCCCCAGGCGCTTGCGCACGTGCACCGCCAGCCGGTCGGCCGTCCAAAGGGATTCACCCGACTCCCGCAGATGGGCTTCCGTCTCGGCTGCCGACCGCGCCTGGGTAAGACTTTCGGCGAAGGCGGCGACCTCGCGCACCAAGGGACGAAAGAGATCCAGATCGTTGGCGTTCTGGTGGGAAGAGACTCGACCAGTCCGCAAAGCGCGCATCCACTGCGCCGTACGCGCGATGGGTCCGGCAATACTCCAGCGAACAATCAACAGCGTGATCAGAACGATGAGAAACACATGCGCCAACGCTCGCAGGAATGTCTGGCGCCAAATGTGCAGGCTCTCTGCCCGAATATAGCCGGCATCATGAACGATCGCGATGCCGCCGATGACTTCGTCGTGCTGGTGCAGAGGAAGAGCGTAGATGTGAAGCGAGGCATGGCCTACTCGTTGAAACTCGCCCGCTCCATGGTTCTCACGCAAGGCCTGAGACATCACGGATGGGACCGTAGCCAGAGTCGATGCCAACTCCGGTGTCACTGCCAGCAAATTGTCCTGCCGGCCGTAGATAGCCAGTCCAGCTAGATGCTCTCGGTTGCCGTACTGCTGAACGATGCGCTGCAAATCCTGCGCCGAATCTTTCTCCAAATCGCGTTCAACATTTCCCGCGAGACTTTCGCCTAACACCTCGGCCCGTCGCTCCAGGTCCCGGCGCAGGCCGCGCTGCTCTCCCAACGCCTCGTAATACGAGGACGCGAGCGAGACCAGCGTGATGCCCACGATTAGGGAAACTATGAGTCGGATGCTGAGTAGTCGCATCGCAGAAGCCTCCAAAGGGAGCGGGGAGGATAGTGCATCCTACCCCAACGGGCGGTTAGTTGGCATTTTGCCAGGAAGTCTACAAATACGCGGTCCGGGTAAGTTATAACCCGGAGCCCGTCTGTCTGGGCTCATCCCAGCGCTATAGCGGCGACAATTCGTCTTCGTTCTCCTCCTCCTTCTTCTCTCTAACGAACCTCTTCTCCAGGAAACGCTGGGCCAAGTTTCTGCCCCCGATACCGAATGCAATTGCCAAGCCCAGCATGAGGGCACCGAAGACAATTCCGAAGGCAATCAACATCGTATGTTGTGCCAGACCCAGTTCTTCAAAGACGATGGACAACACGAAAATGATTATGATGCTGCGGACAGCAAGGTTCAAGACTCGGGGCGAAGGTACATTCGCATTTACCGCGGCCAATAGCGCGGCGCGGGAAAAGAAGCTTGCTGCCAGCATTCCGAAGAACATGATGAATATCGCTACGAACAGACGCGGCAGGAACAGAAAGAATCTTGCGATTTGCTCCTGCAGGCCCAGGATCCCCAGCACACTCACACCCAACAGAATGAAGCCGAGCCAAGCCACCCAAAAGACAAACCGGCTCAAGAGTTCCGTCGCCGAAGGCAGAGCAGCTTTGGTGAGCAGTTGAGAGGCGCCCGCCTTTTCCGCAAGCTTGTCGAACTTAATGAGTCGCAGTACGCTGCGCAGGGCCACCTTTACGACGTACGCGATCACCCAGCCCACGGATATCAGGATCAGCATCACAATGAGACGCGGAAGGAAGTGGGCGAAACCCCTGGCAAGCTCGTACAGCGCCTGACTTAGTTCGCTGATGATCATTTCCCGCATAGTTGCCTCACTCTCTCGATTTCCATATCTGTAGCAGATACGGTTTCAATCGCTCGAACTCAAGGCATAAGCCTTCGATATTGTTCTCGACGTCGTCCGCAGAAGCGTCACGGTTCTCTGTCACGAACGTCAGCACTCTCCCGCGGAAAAGCGGCGCTAAGGCCTGGATGACATGGTCTCGACTTATTACAGATTTCTGGTACGCGGCGGTAAACTCGTAGACTGTCTTGACCCACAATTCTGCAGAGTAATGAAACTCTTGATCTTCGAGGCGGGACATTCCCTGGAGTTCTGCCAGGGTCGAGGGAGAAAGAATCAACTGAAAGACGGAGTCCAATTCCGCAATTCCGGTCGTAAACATCTCTCGAAGTCGTTTCCGATTTACCCGCATTGGTGCCAGAAGCACTTTCCGTTCAGCTCCCGTAGTAGGGAGAGTCTGGGAACCGGCCACGTTACTCCAGACCGGAAAGTCCGCCTCTAATGCGGAGAACAGGGTGCCGACAGTTTGTCGAAGCGCCGGCACCAGCTCAGCACCGCGACGCTCGATATGATCCTTATCTCCAAGGAAGGACTGGCAGATACGGTATCCTCCCCTGATCGCTGCCAGCGTAAAGCGGAGCTCGACTCCGGCGCCGCCGGCTCCATCATTCCAGACGTTCTGTCCAAGGAATTGACTTCCGAGACGACCGGAAAATCCGAACTCCGACGTGTACGCTTCACGAATTCTCACCCCGTAGAGTGCGCGGACCATCGGATATACCAAATTCGTTATGAGCAGCCCTTCAAACTCGTGTCTGCGATAGGTGGGGGTCACTAGATCGAAGTCGTCGCGATAGACAGGGCGCAGAAGCTTTGCGAGCCATTCGGACTCAATATTCGCAGACTCGGCTGACATCACCACACAGGCCTTCGCGCGGAGTAACTCGGCGGCAGACAGAATAGTCCGTAACGCAACTCCGCTATCCGGGCTGGTTGCATATCTCGTGCTGATTGAGTGCAGCGTGCGGAGCGCGTTCAGGCTGGAGGCCGGGCGTATGTCATCGATCGAAACGCCTGTGACCAGTTCGGGAGTGCCATCGCGTGATCCTCCATCGGCATTAATGATTACGGCTCTCTCACGGGGAAAGAACCGCAAGATGTCACTCTGAATTGCCTGGACGATCGACCCAATGGTCTTAGCGTTATTGTGAGTGGGCAAGCCCACAAGAATGTCGACTTCGCCCACGTTGATCAGTTGGCGAAGAAAATCATCCGTAAGAAAGCTGTCCTCCGCCAAGTTCATCCCCGTTCGACGTGCCGCGACTCGTCCCTTTTGCGGACGCGTCATGCTACATCGTCTTACATCGTTCTCACTGTCTGCAATTGCTCAGATTCGCCGCAGCCAAAACCAGTAGAATTGATAAGGTCCCATCGTTAGCAGGTACGGCAGGTCGCTCACCCGGGGAAATATGTTCTTGCCAGACATCTCGATCAGAATATTTCCCTTGTAGCGCCGCAGATCCAGTTCGACAGCTTGCGCGGTGCTCGAGAGATTGTTGACAACCAGGACCGTCTCGTTTCCCAGTTGACGCACATAGGCCAGGATTCTGTGACTGGCTGGATAGAGAAACTCAATCGATCCCCTGCCGAAGACCGCGGTCGATCTGCGAACGGCTATGATGCGCCGCATCCAATAGAGGAGCGAGTGCTCGGTTTCCGCTTGCCTTAAGACGTTCACGGCCGGATAGCCATATACCGGATCGTCGATAAGAGGCGCATACAGACGCTCCGCATCCGCGATAGAAAAGCCGCCGTTCCGTCCCCCGCTCCATTGCATCGGAGTCCTTACGCCGTTTCGGTCACCTAAATTGATGTTATCGCCCATTCCGATTTCATCGCCGTAATAAATGATAGGAGTGCCCGGCAGCGACATCAGCATCCCGTTCATTAGCTCGATGCGCCTGCGGTCGTTGTCCAACAAGGGAGCCAGCCGCCTCCGAATTCCAAGGTTCAGCCGCATCGTCTTGTTCCCGGCGTAGGTGTCGTACATGTAGTCACGTTCCATGTCGGTTACCATTTCGAGGGTCAACTCGTCATGATTGCGCAGGAACAGCGACCACTGACATGTGGGCGGAATTTCCGGGGTTTGCTGCAAGATTTCAGTGATGGGCTTGCGGTCTTCCAACTTCACACCCATGAACATCCTTGGCATCAAGGGAAAATGAAACGCCATGTGAAATTCATCGCCGTCACCAAAATACGGGCGAAGGTCCGCGGGCCACTGATTGGCCTCCGCCAGGAGCATCCTGCCCGGGAATTTTTCATCGAGTTTTCGCCGCAACTCCTTCAGGACGGTGTGGGTCTCGGGCAAGTTCTCACAATTTGTGCCCTCCCGTTCCACCAGGTACGGCACCGCATCCAGTCGGAAGGCATCGACCCCCATCTCCAGCCAGAATTCCATTACCTTCCACATCTGTTCTCGCACGGCAGGATGGTCGTAGTTGAGATCGGGCTGGTGACTGAAGAAGCGATGCCAATAATAGGATTTCGAAATCGGGTCCCACGCCCAGTTGGACTTTTCCGTGTCAAGAAAGATGATGCGGGCCTCCTTGTACCGGGTGTTGGTATCGTTCCAGACGTACCAGTCGCGACGCGGATTGTTCTGCGAGCTTCGCGACTCCCGGAACCACGGGTGTTGATCGGATGTGTGGTTCAACACCATTTCGATGATGACCCGGATACCCCGGTCGTGGGCCGACTGCAGAAACTTCCGAAAATCCTTCAAGGTTCCGTAGCTTGAATGGACTGCGTTGTAATCGGAAATGTCGTAGCCGTCGTCGCGCAGAGGAGAAGGGAAAAATGGCATGAGCCAAATCGCGCTGATCCCCAGTTCCTGGAGGTAGTCGAGCTTCTCTTCGAGTCCTTGAAAATCGCCGATGCCATCCCCATTGCTGTCGTGGAAAGTGCGGACGTGGACTTGATAGATGATCGCGTCCTTGTACCAAAACACATCCCGGTTGAGTGGCAAACCGTTTCCTCCTAGCCCCCTTTGTAACGCGGAGCGCAACGCAAGTTTATATGAAGTAAGAAGCGAGGACGGGAGTTTTGCAACCTTCATACGCACGCTGGGTTTTTGCGGACGTGTTCGTTTGAGCTTCAACACTGGCACGCAGACGATCGATTCGAACCTCGCGTTGAATTGGTGTAGTTCGCCAGAACTCGGAACTCCATGTTTCCGGCCCTCTCGATCTCTGTAATTGCGAGTGAAGGGCATGTCAATTCAACTCTGGGCAGAGTCGCGCGAGGCATCGGCAAGGATCTGGTGTTCCTGAATGGGATGGCAGAAGCGATTCTCGTAAAACGGGAATGGCTCGTTATTGATTCTGTGGCGCGCGAACTGCTCGACTCTAAAACTTTGGACGATGCCGAAGTCGAACTGGCTATTGTGAGGATCGACGAAACCCTTTCGTCGCAAGAATATTCCAGGCAGCTCAGCCAATATAGAAGCATTCAAACACCTCGCTCACGCGGATGGAGAGTCTTCATGATCCCGATTCTTGTCTGGCTCGGGCTTTACTCGCCAGTCCTCCCCGATGACAAGAGCAGTTGCAGGAAAGCGTCGTGCATCTAGTGTGGTGGTCGTTGCAGCAGTTGCCGCTAATCCGCCGTTCAGTCGCTGATGGTGGTCTTTGGCAAACTCGTGGTCCGACGCTCATGAAACTCCCCCGTTGCTGTCGAGCCTTTTCATCTCGATCGTTACGTTGCCGAACAAGTGTTTCGTTTCAACAATCGCGCCACCAAGGACAACCCGCTGACTGATGCTGACCGCTTTGTGTTCCTCATGTCGCAAGTGGGCGGCATCCGCACGCGACAACGCGTCCATAAATACGGGCTACGCACCATCATTGCTCGGCGTTCTGTGCCGAAGTCATAGCCTTTCGGTCGTTCGGTGGTGCGTTTAGACTTGCGAGCCATAGTTCTTCCAGACATTTCATTCTGTGTATTCCAAGGGGAACTTGTCCACGTACGTCATTGTCGAGCCCCTAATCAATGCTGACGACTGTTCCTGACGTAGGGCCTTAGTGCATTTCTTACGAACCGGGCGCGCGTTTTGTGGAGGTTGAGGCAGTACTACCGATCGCAGAAATCCTGCAGCGTCTGGCTATGGCTCGAGTCGAGTGGTTCAACTCGAGTGGCGCGGCGTCAGTTGGAAAACACAGAGGACCCGCGATTGGAACAAGGGGGTGCTTCCACAAACGCAAGTTTTCAATCGAAATAGGTTGCGCAGGCGGACCAGGTTATAGGCCGCGCAAGCGAAGGTAAACACCCAACCAACTTTGAACAACCCGCGATGTCGCACCTTCCGCAGCAGGGCAATAGTCTTGAGCCATCCGAAACATTCTTCGATTCGTTTCCGCTTCTTTTGGCTGATGCGGTAGCCAGCATGACGCGTCGTCCGCTGGTCGATGGCACTGCCGCCGCGCCGACCGTCATTCTGTGCGACATGTGGCGTGACCTGCATGTGGCGGCACTCGGAGATGAAGTCAGCGGTGTCAAAGCCTTTGTCGCCGCCCACGGTGACCCGCTTCGTGCCGGCGATGTGTTCCAGCATTACCAGCGCGGTGTCGCGCTCCGCCGTCCCGTTGGCTTCCCACACCATGGCATCTACGATCAATCCGTTGCGATTCTCCACCAGCAGATTGCCGCTGTAGCTCAACTTCGCCTCCTTGCCCTCGCCCTTGCGTGCCAACTTGGCCTCGGGATCGGTCTTCGATGCATGCGTCTGATTCGATCGCTTCTCGCCGTGAAAGTTCACCGTAGGATTGCCGGGATCATCCGCTGAAAGCGGGTTCTTGCCATCCTTGCGCTGAAAGCTCTTCGCCCCGGCCCAGGCTTCCAGCAGCGTGCCATCGACCGTGAAGTGTTCATCCGAGGTCAAGCCCTTGGCCCGCGCCTGTTCCACCACCTGCCCCAGGAACTGCTTGGCCACCTCGGCTTCCAACAGCCGGTCCCGGTTCTTGGTGAACACCGTCGGGTCCCACACTTCCTCGTCCAGATTCAACCCTACGAACCAGCGAAACAGGATGCTGTCGTCGATCTCTTCCATCAGCAGCCGCTCCCTGCGAATCGAGTACAGCATCTGCAACAACTGTGCCCGCAGCAACTTCTCGGGTGCAATCGATGGCCGGCCTTCGCTGGCGTACATCCGGTCAAATTGCGGCGACAGTGCTCGCAGAACCGCATCTACCATCGTCCGGACAACCCGCAGCGGATGATCCTTCCGCACCCGCGCTTCGGGTGACAAGTAGCTGAACATGTGGCTTTGCTGATGATCCGTTCCTCGCATGCTGCTTTCCTAGCACACGCGCCCTGTGGATTAGGAGTGGTTTTTCAGCATCCTGCTAGAGACTTCTCGCGGAAAAGCAAACTGTAATTTCTATTGGGTTGGCTTGAGGCAAATCGACTCCGAACGCCGGTTCACTTCCACTTGCCGCTGCCCTCAACCAGCGTGACATAGCGATCGATCGGCAGGTTGGTAAAGCGTTCGACAACTCCGCTGGGCTGAGGCCAGGTGACTTCCACCCAGTCGAGCTTGGTCCGATTGCCAATTCCCAGCACGACACGTGGGTCATGCGATGACAGGAAGCTGCCACCACCGGTTTTGAACCGGCTGCGCTTCAAGTCACCACTTTGGTTAGGAAATCCGCGCTCCGACCGCGTCCGCATTACATTTCTTGCCAATCAACTTCACGCCCAGCCAGTGGCTCAGTTTACCGATCTCGTTTCGCAGCAACACCGGAGCCTCGTCGTTGACGGAGATCAAAACGTCGAGACCGCCATCATTATTAAAGTCGCCGACCGCCAAACCTCGCGACGAAAATGATTTCTCGAAGACCGGTCCGCTTTGGGCACTGACATCCTGGAATACCTTCCCGGAGTTGTGGAACAGCAGTATGCGTTCCTTGAAGGTTACGCGGTTGGAAAACTGCTCGACCAAATCGTCTGGGAAGCCATTAGCCACGATGATGTCCAGGTTCCCATCGTTATCGTAATCAAAAAACTTCAGGCCCCACCCGCTCATCCATCGCGTCGGCATGCCGATCCCCATGGGCATGGCCAGGTCATCAAACGTGTTATCGCCGTTGTTCTTGTAGAGCGAAAAAATCTCCTCATCGATGTTGGCGACAAAGATGTCCATCCAACCATCCTGGTTGAAGTCGGCGGAGTCCACACCCATGCCGGAGCGGGCTTTGCCTTCGGCGCTGTATGCCACATCCGCCGGTAGGCCGATCTCTTCGAAGCGCCCATCTCCTTTGTTCAAGTAAAGAGAGTTCGCGACGGTATCGTTGGAGACAAAAATGTCCATCCGCCCATCGTTGTTAATGTCAGTCGCAACCACGCCCCAGGCTTTTCCGAGGTGCTCGGCTATTCCGGCCTCCTTGCTGACATCGGTGAAGGCGCCGTCGCCGTTGTTATGAAAAAGCCAACTCGACGTGGGTTTGAAGATGCGCGGGATGCAATAATGATGTGCGCCATCGGCGGTGATTCCGCAGGTCTGCGAAGGGTCCCAGGCGGCGAAGTGGCAGACGAACAGGTCGAGCCGGCCGTCGTTGTCATAGTCGAACCAGGCAGCGCTGGACGCCCATCCAGGGGCGGACACGCCAGCTTTTTCGGTAACATCAGTAAACGTGCCGTTGCCGTTGTTGTGGTACAGGATGCTGCGGTCGTACTGGGTCACATAGATGTCTGGAAAACCATCGTTGTCGTAATCGCCGACCGCGACTCCCATTCCATAGCGACCGCTACCGACACCTGCCTTCTGAGTGACGTCGGTAAAGGTTCCATCGCGGTTGTTGTGGTACAGCGCATTGCGTAATGGCTTGGCGGGTGTATAGAAATCGGCCTGTCCGCTGTTGACCAGATAGATGTCCATCCAACCGTCGTTGTCGTAATCAAGAAACGCGCAACCGGCACCGCTGATCTCAGGCAAATGCTTGAGTCCGGACTTGCCCGCCGTATGCACCCAACTGATCCCGCTCGACGAGGGTGGTACCTCGACAAACGGGTACGTAGGTGCAGGAAGCGCAACGGCAAATTTGGAAAACTGACTGGCAGCAAACGAAGTAATCAGGCCTTGGAGAAAGAGACGACGTGTCATTATGTACGACCGCCGCGCCGGAACTGGAAAAGCTCTCTCCCTCCCCATAAGAAAAACATAACACGAACCAATCGCGTTCGAGACCGCGCTGCTGCCGCCTGATCCGTGACTACAGCAGGTTGCTTTTTGTCTCGATCGCCATCTTTTTTCTGGTCCTCTCGCCGCAGTTTCTCTTGAGTCAGACCAGTCCGACGGGATCCGAGGCAGCTAGCTTCGAAAGTCTCTCTCGCCAAGCCACCGCTGCCCGCGAGCAGGGCAAGCCTGTCGAGGCGATTCCCTTTTACCAGCAAGCCCTGCAAATCCATCCTGACTGGGAGGAGGGCTGGTGGTACGTCGGGACCTTGCTCTACGACTCGAGCCACTTTGCAGACGCCATGCCCGCCTTCGCGAAGGTGGTTGAATTGGATGCGAAGATGGGGCCGGCGTGGAGTTTTCTGGGCCTGTGTGCATTTGAAACCAAGGACTATCCGACTGCACTTGCGAACCTTAATAGAGGACACGAACTTGGGTCGACGCAAGTTCCGGAGATCGCCAAGGTGGCCGATTACCACCTGGCGCTTTTGCTGATTCGCAGCGGTGAATTTGATCACGCCATTAACCTGCTCTCGTCGGAGTTGGTGCGTGGGCAAGTGACCGAGCAGGTCAAGGTCGCTCTGGGCTTGGCCATACTGCGGGTTCCACTTCTGCCCGATGCCATCGATCCTTCCAGGGACGCGCTGATCGCCACCGCCGGTGGCATTGGAGTGCTGTTCGCGCAAAACCAGCAGGATCAGGCTCTCCAGGCTTTTCAGCAGGCAGTGAAGGATTATCCAAACACACCCAATCTGCACTATGCCTACGGATGGGCTTTGGCCGCCACCGGCCGTTTGGACGACGCTGAGGCGCAACTGCGAGAGGAGATGCGAGTCTCTCCCCAGAGTGCGTTGCCCTATCAGGCACTGGCCGCGATTCAACTTCAGTTGCGCCGTCCCCAGGAAGCACTCAACGCGGCCGAAGAGGCGGTGAAGTTAGCCCCCCATGCAGCACCCGCCTACAAGGTGCTTGCGGCGAGTCTGCAAGCCGTGGAAAAGCCGGACGATGCAGCGAACGCACTGGCAAAGGCCGCTGAGTTGGGGCCGGAAGAGCCGCAGCAGGGCGAAAGGATTGCGCGACTTTACCAGCGCGGCACTCTCGCTGCGAAGCCAGGAGCAGGATCAGGCATAAGTGAAGTTAGCTCAAGTGCCGCAGGCGTTGGTGCGGCTGGGTTTGACGAACTCGCAAAGAAGGCCGTCGCGGCCAGGGATGCGGGAAATATCGAGGGTTCGGTCCGGGACTACCAGGCAGCACTGCAGTTGCGTCCCGCGTGGCAGGAAGGCTGGCTGGACCTGAGCCTGGTCTACTTCAGCAACGGCCGATATGCGGAGGCGATTGAGCCACTGAAGCGAGTGGTTGATCTCAACCCTGAATTTGGCACAGCGTGGGCCCTGCTGGGTCTGAGTGAGTATGAAACCAAAGACTACAAGAACGCGCTCATCCACCTCGAAAAAGCCCAGGGACTGGGCATCCAGGGAAGTCCGGACGCGATACGAATCGCCCAATATCATCTAGGCGCACTGCTGAATCAGAATCGCGAATTTGAGCGCGCGGTTGACCTGCTTTCGGTAGGGCATCCCGAAGGACAATTGGTCGCCCAGTGGAATCAGGCGCTGGGGATGGGATTATTGCGGGTGCCGCTGTTGCCCGAACAAGCTGACCCGTCGCTGCAACCGATGCTCGTGGCAGCAGGACAGGCTGCGTCATTGCTGGCTAACAGCAAATACGACGATGCCTTCGTTATTCTCCAGAAGTTGCTGAAGGATTACCCCAACACTCCGTATCTGCATTATGCCTACGGATCGGCCCTGGCTTCGCTTTCGCAGTACGACGAGGCGGAAGCGCAATTGCATGAGGAGATTCGGCTCTCCCCGGACAGCGCCTTGCCTTATATTCGCCTTGCATTTATCGAGCTGAAAACACAGCTTCCGGGCGACGCACTGACTGCTGCGCAGCGCGCCGTTCAACTGGCTCCTCAGTCGCCGGAGGCGCATTACATCCTGGGTCGCGCCCAATTGGGATCAGGCGAAACAGCGCAGGCCATCCGGGAGTTGGAGACAGCCAATGCGATGATGCCCAACAGTCCGGAAATCCACTTCCATCTCGCGCGGGCTTACAGCAAGGCCAGGCAACCTGAAAAAGCCGAACAGGAGCGCGAGGTCTTTGCCAGGCTGAATGCGATCGCAGAACATCAGCGCGCGACGCGGGGAAGTCAAGCCTACGGTGCGGCGCACGAGCAACAAAGCGATCTCTCGCTGCCGCCGGTTGCCGCGCCGAGCAACGCCGGGTCCGAGCCACGCTGATCACTAAAGAACAAGGGCTATTCGATCCTGCTGCTCGAAATTGTTCAGTCTTGAGCGAAACGGTTTGAAATCCTATCTTCGAGAATCCCATTGACCAACATTAATTAGAGGATGGTGGAGTAAGAGACGCTCACTGCGGTCGAGTCTTTGGGGCGGGTCCTGTCGACTCGCGAATCACCAATTCCGGATCGACCAGGATTCCAGCTTCATGTCCGTTGAGGCCTTCGATACGATCGATAAGTGTCTCCGCGGCCGTCACACCAATCTTACGCAGCGGTTGCCGGACGGTTGTAAGGCTGGGAAGGTGGTAAGCCGCCTCGCGAACGTCGTCGAAGCCGACGACGGATATGTCCTCCGGCACTCGAAGTCCGGATTCCTTGATGGCGCGGATTGCTCCCACCGCCGAAATGTCGTTATAGGCGAAGAGCGCAGTGAAAGGAATCTTGCGCGACAATAGCTCTTTGGTGGTCTTATAGCCTTCCTGGGGAGAGGGGTCGTCAACCGCCAATTGGGTGGTGAGTTCAGTGCACAACTTAATCCCCAGTGCGCGTGCCGCTTCAGTTATGCCGTGCCATCGAGCGTCCGAGTCGACGCTGAGAGGTTGGCCTTTGATAACGGCGATATCGCGATGTCCCAATTCGGATAGGTGCTCCAGCACCAAGTGCGCGGCCTTGAAGTGATCGAGCGTGATATTGGTGACGCCTTCGATCTGCCGGTGTCCGGAAATGACTACCGTGGGTAACCGCGGACTCTCGCTAACCGTGGTGTCGATGGTGATAAAACCCTCAACTCCCCGGGTCAACAAGATGTCCGAGTACTGGCGAAGCGTCTGCGGATCGTGGTGATGTACTACCGTCACGAAGAAATACTTGCGCTCGCTGAGTGCGGACTCGATGCCACCAATGACGACACTGCCGTACGCGTCACCGATTTCCGCTGCGATCACGCCGACGGTAAAGGTGCGCTTCTTGCGCAACGAACGGGCGAAGAAGTTCGGATGGTAGTTGAGTTCCCGAGCCGCCGCGATGATGCGGTCTTTGGTGTGCTGCGGAATGGCCTTCGCATAGGGGGAGTCGTTCAGGACGGCCGAAACAGTGCCCTTAGTCAGTCCCAGGTGTTTAGCGAGTTCCTTGAGAGTGGTTCGACCTGGATTGGATGGTTTGGCCTGTCCTGGCATGCGCACGTCACACGAGATTCGAATGTAAACGCGAGTCTGCGCCTTACGCAACCGATTTTGTTAAGGGGAATTGCAAAATCAGGAAAAAACGTCGAATCCGGTTCCGTTTTGGGAATTAGGGGTGCCTTCCGGGGCGTGGATGCCGGAAATCCTCAAAAGATTGTGTTTTTTTGTTGACAGCCATCCCCGTCAATAACATAAATTAACTATTCACGGGGTTGTGAACAGAATCGGTTCTCTAACGGAAGAGAATCGGTACTTTTAGGATTCAATTGATTCAGCTTTTTCGATCACACGTAGGGCTTGACGTGGGCGGTGGCATTCATCGTGAAGGCCGCAACCGCACACGTTGTAACAAAAATCGTTTCTGGTGGGGGAACAAATGAATCGTTTGGGCAGTTGGCTATTGCTAGCCCTGTGCATCGTATCGCTGTTGGCTGTGCCGATGATGGCGCAGAAAACATCGGGCACGATCCGGGGTGTTGTTACCGACCCGTCAGGCGCCGTTCTGGCCAATGTTCCGGTAGAAATTACCAATACCGAAACTGGGCAGACACGCACCGTAACCACTAACGCTCAGGGCGAGTACGTGGCTCCTGAAATCGCCGTCGGCACATACAACGTGGCTGTTAAGGCTCCGAACTTCAAGGAGTCGGTCTCGAAGAATGTCGACCTTCATACATCCAGCACGCAGACTTTAAACATTCAGCTTCAGGTCGGTAGCACCTCGGAGCAGGTCACGGTAGCCGCCAGCGAAGTGCAGGTTCAGACTGACAACGCGGCGCTGGGCGAAGTTGTCACAGGCGAGCAGGTTCGTGAACTGCCGTTGAATGGACGCAGCTTTGTTCAGTTGACCCAGTTGCAGCCCGGCGTTTCCGCTGCTGACAACTTCAGCGCGAACAACAAGGGCCTGCTGGCCGGCGTTGACTTCTCGGTGAACGGCAATGCCACCACGAACAACCTGTTCCTGGTAGACGGCGCCAATAACAACGACGTGGGATCCAACCGCACCATTCTTATCTACCCGTCGATCGAAGCGATCAGCGAGTTCAAGATGCTGCGCAACTCCTACGGTCCGGAATACGGACAGGCCTCCGGTGCGGTCATTAACATCGTTACCCGGAGTGGATCGAACCAGTGGCACGGCGACGTTCTTTACTTCGGCCGCAATGACGCTCTGAATGCTGAAGAATATTTCGCCCACGCCGCTGGCGTGCAAGCTGCCGCCTCTGGAACTCCATTGCACAACAACGGAAAGAATGAGTTGCGGCGCAATGACTATGGCTACTCCTTTGGCGGGCCGATCAAGAAGGACAAGCTGTTCTTCTTCTGGAGCCAGGAGTGGAACAAGGAAATCCGCGGCATCACGCGTCAGTCGTGCGTGCCATCCGCGGCCGAGGTGGGCGGTGATTTCAGCAATCCAACCTGCGGCGAGGCGAGGCCGACTGGGCTCGTGGCTGCCGGGGCGGCGAATCCGGCTACTCCCTACACTTTCCTTCCCAGCATGATGGATCCGGCTGCCATGACGCTGTTGAAGTGGCTGCCATTGCCAAATTTGGCTACCCCGTTGGCGGGTGGAGCCGACTGGAGCGCTTCGCTGAACACGCCGATCGATTGGTCACAGTGGAACATCCGTCTGGATTACAACATCAGCCACTCCCAGACCCTGATGTTCCGCATGACCCAGGACAGTTGGACGAACAACTCGCCCAACGGCAACTCGACCCTGGGTCTGTGGGGTGACGCAATCTACCCCGCGCTGAACAGCAACTGGGCTCAGCCGTCGAAGCAGATTGTGGCTCGCCTGACGTCCACCATCGGCACCTCGATGGTTAACGATTTGGAATTTGCTTATTCCGACAACCGCATCAACATTACCCCGGGTGGTACAGATCCAGGGTTGCTGGCGCAGTTGACCTCCGCATTCCCGACCAGCTATCCCTCGGCGCTGAAGACTTCTAAGCTGGGAACTCCCACTCTGTGGAGCGGCTTGGGCGGATACACCAGCGGCAACACGCTGTGGCTGATCGCTCCCTGGAAGAACAGTCTCGATATCTACACGGTTCGTGACGACTTCTCCAAGGTCGTCGGCGCGCAGACTCTTCGGTTTGGCGCGTTCCTGGGATGGAACGGCAAGAACGAGTACAACGGTTCCACCAGTTCCACCGAGTACCCGCAGTTCGGAACTGGCTGGGGATCAAGTGTCCCGACCGGCAACGATCTCGCAACCCTGCTGGTTAAAGGCGCGGTGTGGAACAACATGGGCGAGCAGTCAACCAACACGTATGTCCACCTTCGCTGGCGCGACTACGAGTTCTACGCAGCTGACAACTGGAAGATCCGCCGCAATCTGACGTTGGATCTCGGAGTTCGCTATTCGATTTTGGCGCCTCCGTTCCAGCCGAACAACCAGTTCACCAGCTTCCGTCCAGCGCTGTACAATCCCGCATTGCCTTCCAGCGATGCTTGCAATGGTCTGGTTACGGTTCCTGGCTACAATCCCTGCCAGAACGCCAACGCGATCTATGGAACGAACTTCACGCCGGCCGCATACGGTCAGAACAAGTACCTAAAAGACGTAAACGGGCACTTGTTTGCACCCCGTCTTGGCTTATCGTGGGATCCGACGGGGAATGGCAATATGGCCATCCGCGCTGGATTCGGCCAGTTCTTCCAACGCGACCGCACCACTCCGGCATACGTAAATGCCAACAACGCACCGTTCTCGGTCAGCAACACATTTACCCGTACCCTGGACACGGCTCCGACGAATGTGCTCGGCGGCGGTGCTTCGCCTTCCGGTGGATATGATCCGAGTAACCAAGTCTCGAACTCGCTGCAGTGGAACCTTGCTTTCGAGTATGGCTTCACCAAGAATGCGACAGTTGAAGTTGGGTACGTAGGCAACCACGCGGTTCACCAGTTGAACAATTACGACATCAACCCTGTTCCCACGAACCTGTGGGGCCAGGCTTCGTTCTCGGGGAATATTCCGAGCCTGAGGACCTACCCGGGTTGGGGAACATTGGCTTGGTGGTTGAACAACGGCAGCGCGTCTTACAACGCATTGCAGATCCTCGCCAAGTACCAGGTCCAGAAGCTGCAAATTCAGGCTGCTTACACCTGGGGTCATTCCATCGGCGACATCACCGACACCAACTCGTCGGGTGGCACCGGATGGGAGAGCTATACCCTAGGTGCGAATCCGAGCTTGGATCGTGGCAATACCGCCATCAACCGTCCCCAGATCTTCGTGGCGAATGCGGTGTACTACTTGCCTGACTTGAAGGGACAGAATGAAGTTGTGCAATCGGTAGCCGGTGGATGGGAACTGGCCGCGATTTCGCAGTACGCGGCTGGTGCCTCGTTCTCCCTCTACCAGGCGGGAGTTGGGGAGAGCACGGCCTTCCTGGCACCGGGTACCACGGGTGGGGGTTCGCTGAATTCCTTGTTCGGCGACGGCTTCACAGGACCCCAGCGGCCTTTGATTTCAGGACAGGGTTGCACTGCGGGCATTAACGGTGCACAGGTGTTCAATCCGCAGGCCGTTACATTGATTGGCTATGCGATTGGGACGTATCCGGCAGGAGTTGAGCCGCGTGGCTACTGCCACGGGCCCAGTTCCATCAATACGGACTTCTCAGTCGACAAGAACTGGCGTGTATGGGGTGAAAGACTGCGGATCCAGTTCCGCATGGACTTCTTCAACCTGTTCAACCATGCCAACTTCCGCGGCGATCAAGTCAACGGCGTGAATGGTGGCACAACCTTCGCCAACGTAAATTGCGGAGCCGCAAACGCAGCAGGCCTTTATCAACCCTGCAGCGTGGGCAATAACGTCATCACCCGGCAGACGTATAACCAGAATGCCGGCTTTGCAACCAGTACCAAGGGTGCAAGAGAACTGCAGTACGGTTTGAAGGTAATCTTCTAATCGTCCTGAATCTCAACTCGTAACCATGACCGGCAGTGCCTGCTACAATCAGGTACTGCCGGTTATACTTTTGTGAGACATAATCCTGAGTTTCTGGGTTGGGCATCTCCCGTGTATCCCACCGCAAACGTCTAAAGCCGTGATCTCTCTGGGCACCTCGTTTTTCCGTCGCATCGCACTGACCTTGGTGCTGGTCATGCCTTTATTGGCTTCGAGTGCGCCTGCGCGGCCCCAGGCGGTTAACAAACAGCCACAAGGCCAGAACAACACACCCTCGCCGTATGAGGAATTGGAGAGGCGTTTGCGGGTCCAGCAGGCCGCCATTCAGTCGGGAAACCCCGAGACCGTCCAGACGTCGAGCCAAGCCGTGGTGGCCTTCGCTCTGAGAGGAATGGCCCAAATTCGCTCGCTGGAAGCCGCCTGGCTTCCGGCGGTGGAGTTGTACCGGCAGTCGCTGGCCTTGGAGGACGATCCTGCCACCCGACTCGAATTGGCCAACGCCTGCATCGAAGCCGAGCATTATGACGAGGGGCTGGCGGAGATTAACAAGGTTTTGGCCGCCGATCCCAAAAATGCTGAGGCCTGGCACGTAAAGGGAAAGATCCTGATCGCCGGCGAGGATTATCGGGGAGCTGTGGATTCGATTACGAAGTCGCTGGAAATGCGGCGGGATGTCAATGCTCAACTTCTCTTAGGCCTGGCTTATCTCAATCTGAAGGAGCGACAAAAGGCAGAAGCTGTCTTCCAACAGATGCTTCGCGACTACGGAGATCGCGCCATATGGCACTTTGTGTTTGGTGGCGCCTACCGGGAAACGGCGTACCAAGTCGAGGCGATTGAAGAATTCAAGAAGGCGATCGCGCTCGATCCTAACCTCCCGCACGTGCACTATTTCCTTGGTTTAACGCTTTTGGAACGCAACAACAATGGCACTTCGCCCGAAATCCTGCACGAATATGAAGAAGAAGTTCGGCTGTCCCCCGACGATTTCTTTGGAAACTACAGTCTGGGGGGGCTCGAATCCCGCGATGGCTCGATCGAGCAATCGAACAAACATCTGCTGGCAGCAGCCAAGGCCGATTCCAATAACCCGGATCCCTACCTCTACCTGGGGCTCAACGCTTATAAGCAAAAAGACAACGTGACGGCTGAGGCCTACCTGCGGAAGGCAATTCTGCTGACTGGGAATGACGTTTCGCGCAACGGCTACCACATCCGTCGCGGGTATATCGCATTGGCCCGTATCCTGGCCAGCGAGGGTAAGAAGCAAGACGCCCAGGTGTACTTCGACAAAGCCAAGGCGCTGAGCGACCAATCGCTGCAGTCGAGCACAGAGTCCATGACCGAATTGGTTGGGAACCAGGATGCAGCGCCAGGTGTGATCCCGACCAAACCGGCACCCAAGCCCCAACTGCCCCCCACGGAAAAGGACAAAGTGGATTTCACGGCCGATATCGGCGCTGCGCAGCTGGAAAACACTCACCTCAACGCCGCGCAATTGGAAGAAGCGGAGAAACGGGTGAAGGCCCTGCGCGGGATGTTGGGCACCAGTTATAACGATTGGGGTACATCGGAGGCCAAGCGCGGCCAGTACGGAATGGCGCTGTCGCACTTCCATGATGCCGAGAAATGGGACGACTCCACGCCCGGGCTGATGCGGAACATTGGCCTCGCCGCGTTGAAACTGGGAAACAACGAAGAAGCTGCCCGAGCCTTCCAGCTAGCCGTCGATAAGGATCCGAAAGATTCATCGGCCCGCGCCATGCTGGCCATCTCCTTGTATTCCTCGCACCAGTATGCCGAAGCGGCCAAAGCCTTCGACAATGTTGGCGACGGAGCGTATCGCGACCCGCGTATGGCTTTTGCGTGGGCGTACTCCCTGACCCGGATTAACGATCCGCGGAAAACAATCGAGGTCTTGAACCGGCTAACGGCGCAATCGCTGCCGAAAGAGATGTGGATGGCCACCGGCGATCTGTACGCCCAGGTGGACGATCAGCAAGACGCGTTGCGATGTTTCCTTAAGGCGATCGAGTTGGATCCCACCATGGAGCGAGCTCACCACTTCGCGGGCGTTGCTCTCATACGATTAGGGCGTCCGTCGGAAGCGATACCGGAATTCGAGGCTGAATTGAAGCTGACGCCCGACGATCCGGATACGCAGTACAACCTGGCCTACGCTTTGCTCGAGACTTCACAGAAGGAACAGGCTTTGGCCCTGCTCAGCGCGTTGCTCGCGGCCCATCCCGACCACGCTCAGGCCCAGTATCAGCTGGGGAAGGAGCTGCTGAACACCGGCAAGGTGGATGAGGCCGTACCGCACCTTGAGGCTGCGGCGCGGCTCGATCCTGAGGAAGACTACATTCACTACCAACTACAGGCGGCCTATCGCAAGGCAGGCCGTACCGCCGACGCCGACAAGGAACTGAAGGTCTACCGTGAGATCAAAGACCAGAAGCGCCAGAAGAGCGTTTCCCAGCATAGCCAGTAGGCTGGGTCAGGACTTCCACGGGACGAGGCAGCGTTGGCGGCTGCTCTCCTGAGCCATTTCCAGGGCGCGCATCACCCCCAAGCCCTGTTCCGCCGTCACCGCCAGAGGCACGTCGCCCAGAATGGCGTCCCGCACATTTTGATAGTACTGGTGGTAATCGCCGGGCGCGGTAGGGAGCTTATCGGTAGCAAAGGAATCGCCCTGCGCCTCCAGGAGCGTTCCCCAGCGCTCAGGAGCCTCATAGCCCCAGAATTCTCCAGCAGGCGTCTCCCCGCGCTTCAGCGCGTCTTCTTGGGGGTCCAAGCCATACTTCACGTAGCCACCCTGGGTTCCTTGAACGACAAAACGGGGTGTCGGCGTACTGACCAGCATGCCAGCCCGCAACAGGACTCGCATCCGCGGATAATGCAAGACGACGTCGAACGCGTCGTCCACTGAAGCCCCCTCGCGCTCGATCCGCAGGTCAGCGCTGATGGACTCGGGTTCGCCGAAAAGCACCATGGCCTGGTCGATCAGGTGGGGTCCGAGATCGAAAAGCACGCCACTGCCAGGTTCGGGACGCTCGCGCCAGGCGTTGGCTTTCAGATGCGGACGGAAGCGGTCGAAGTGCGACTCGAAGAGGACCACCCGCCCGAGTTTGCCGTCGGCGACCAGGCGCTGAAGTGTGACGAAGTCGCCGTCCCAGCGCCGATTCTGATAGACGGAAAGCAGACGCCCTTGCTCGGACGCGATCTGTACTAGTTCCGCAGCCTCGGCGTAAGTGGTTGCAAATGGCTTGTCAATGACCACATCGCGACCCGCCAGAAGACATTGTTTGGCCAAGTCGAAGTGCGTGGTGTTTGGCGTTGCGATCACAACCAGTCGGATGGTATCGATTGCGAGTAGTTCATCGAGGCTGCGCACGAGACGTGCGTCAGGATAGGCTTGCTGCGCCTCGGAGCCATGACGCTGCAATATCGCAGCCAGGTGCAACCCTTCAACTGCGGCTATCACGGGCGCGTGAAACGTTCGTCCTGCGAATCCGAAGCCAACCAGTCCGACGTCAATCATGTGCTTCCTCGACCTTTACCAAATCGATTCGTAGAGCAAGTGTAATGGAAGACCCGAGCACAACGAATCACAGCGATCGCGCAAATGTCTTGATACCATGACGGGTTGCGAGCGTCCGCCGAATTCTCTTCTATAGAGGACATCGATTTGCCATGATACGAAGACTTCTTTTTGCCGTGACCCTATTTTTCTCGTGCTTAAACCTGATGGCGCAATCGGTTTCTCCCGCCTGGAAGAGGGCCGAACACCTGCGACACGGCATCAACGCCGGCGAGTGGCTGGCGCAATCACACGACTACAGCCCACAGCGCCTGCGCACGTTTACCACGCTCGACGACATCGCGAAGATGCACGCTATGGGATTCGATCACGTGCGGTTGAGCATCGATCCGGCGATCTTCGATTGCCAAGGCCCGTGGAACCAGTGCGAGCGGGTGCAGATTCTGGATGAAGTGATCGCGAAAGCACTGTCGCAGGACGTGGCGGTGGTTCTGGATATTCACCCCAGCGACGATTACAAGCGCCAGTTGGCGAGCAGCGACAACGCCGTCGATAGATTCACCGCACTGTGGAACCAGATTGCGAGCTATTACGCGAAGAGCAATCCGGATCTGGTGTTCTTTGAAATTCTGAATGAGCCGGAGGTCGGAATCTACCGTTGGGCGGGCATCCAGCAGTCGCTGGTGAGCGCAATCCGGCGTAATGCACCATCACACACCATCATTGTTACTTGCGGAGAGTATTCCAATGCCGACGACTTGGCACGGATGCCGCAGGTTGCCGACGACAACTACATCGTGAATTTCCACTATTACAATCCGCACATCTTCACTCACCAGGGAGCGTCGTGGGGCGAGGGTTACTGGGCCAGCCTTCGGCAAGTACCGTTTCCGGGTACCTCAGAACTGGTGGCAGCGGCCATCGCCAAGCAGACCGACGACTTCGCGCGCTGGAAGCTAACGCAGTATGGGCTGGAACACTGGGACACGCAGCACGTTTCGGGCGAAATCCAATTTGCAGCTGACTGGGCCAAGCGGCGAAATGTGCCGCTGACCTGCAACGAATTCGGGGTGTACCGTAATTATTCGAAATCCACGGATCGGTTGCGCTGGCTGGAAGCGGTCCGCACCGCGCTGGAGCAGAACAAGATCGGCTGGACGATGTGGGATTACCAGGGCGGCTTCGGAGTAGTGAGCAAGACTGACGGGAGCACCACCGAGGATGACGGAGTGCTGCGCGCTTTGGGATTGCGATCGCACGAACATTAATATTTGGCGGGTGAAGCAGCGAACTTGAAGCTGGTGAACGTAGTCGAAAGACTGGATCGGCAATGATCTATCTGGCTATCTTCATATTGCTCCTCTTCGGATACGCCCTGGTTTCGCGGCGTCTTGAGCAGACCGTCCTTACTGCCCCAATTGTGTTCACGATTGCCGGGATGCTCATGTATCCCATATTGCCGAAGCTCCTCGAAGCCGGGTTTAACGCGAACGTCTTTCTCCGCCTAGCCGAAATCGGCTTGGTCATGTTGCTCTTTACCGACGCGAGCCGAACCGACTTCAAATTATTGCGCAGCTTCGGATACCTGCCGATACGCTTGTTGAGCACCGGAATGTTGTTGACCATCTTTCTCGGTGCCGTTGCCGCTCGCCTGGTGTTTCCAGAACTTTCTGTGTGGGAAGCCGGAATCCTCGCAGCCATTCTTGCCCCCACTGACGCGGGATTGGGGCAGGTGATTGTGAACAGTCCGCGGGTGCCGGCGCGCATCCGCCAGGCCCTCAACGTGGAAGCGGGCCTGAACGATGGACTCTCTGTCCCGTTCCTGCTTTTCTTCATCACACTGGCTGCGGCCAAGGTGGAAGGTGGAGCTGAGAGTTTGGCGCAGTTCATTGGGCAACAGCTCGGCTTAGGTTTTGTCTTAGGCGTTGTAATCGGTCTGGTGGGCGGATTTTTGCTGGGATGGGCACGCCGCCGGGAATGGGTATCTGAACCTTTCCGGCAAATTGGTGTGGTTGCGCTACCGCTGCTTTGCCTGGTGACATCCGAAATCCTTGGCGCGAGCATGTTCATTGCAGCATTCGTCGCCGGCCTGACCGTGCAGGTGGGTTTCAAGGATGCGGGCAAAGACAGCGTAGAGTTCACGGAGGAATGGGGCCAACTGTTCAACCTTTCCGTGTTCTTCTTGTTCGGCGTGCTGGTGGTGAAGGATTGGCCCCAGTACACGCTGACGGTATTCCTGTACGCCGTTCTCAGCCTTACCGTGGTGCGGATGATCCCGGTGGCAATCGCGCTTATTGGCACGCGCCTGAGTGCGGCCACCGTGATCTTTATGGGCTGGTTCGGCCCGCGAGGGTTGGCGTCGATTGTGCTGGGATTGGTCTATCTGGAAGAAGGACTGTATCTCCCCGGGGAGAGCACAACTCGTCTGGTGGTGATCGTGACTGTGGCGCTGAGCATCTTCGCTCACGGACTCAGCGCGGCGCCGGGAATTAACCTCTATGCGCGCAAAGTCGCAGCGCTCGAACCCGATGCGCCGGAGCATCAGCAAGCCGGAGCATGAACACAGTCCACATTGGCGGCTGAGAGCCACGCATTGTATCCTCGAACCGTGGCTGCTCCCCTGAAAGCCAAACGTTCGCCCACTCCAGGCCTGCTCTTCGGACTGGTGGTCACGCTCGCGGCCGTGGTGGCGTACACCGGCTACATTACCTACCAGATCAAGGGACTGCGTGAGCTGCAAAGCAACATCATCGATCACAACCGTAAAGATTCTCTGCAACTGTTGCGCATTCAGAACGACCTCAACCTGCTGGGGATCGCCATGCGCGACATGCTCGATAACGCCGAGCCCTATCCGCTAAGCGCATGGGCGGGGCAGTTCCAGCGCATCCGGCAGGACTTGGACGACGCAATGCGCCTGGAGTCCAGCCTGTCGGTGGCCTATCGTACGGCGGAACAACGAAACTACATCGAAGACCTGATGAAGCAGTTCTGGGGCGCGGCAGACCACATGTTCACGCTGGCCTCGTCAGGCAACGAAGACGAGGCCAAGCGGCAGATTCGGGTGTCTTTGCAGGCACACCAGGCAGCGCTGAGCATCGCGGTGGCCCGCCAACTGGTCGCTAACAACGAGGCCGAACAGCAGGCAGGGGAGCGGATCCAGGAGATTTACTACCGCGTGCAACGGCAGGTGCTGCTGTTCCTGCTGGCGACGCTGGTTCCTATTGTCCTGACCAGTTTGTATCTGATTCGCTCGAACCGATTACTCTTCCAGCGCCTGTCTGACTTGTCGGAGCAACGCAGTGAACTGGCCCAGAAACTGATTGCTACGCAGGAGTCGACGCTGCTTCACATTTCGCGCGAACTGCACGATGAATTTGGGCAGATTCTCACCGCCATCGGATCGATGCTGCGACGAGCGGGAAGGCAAGCCCCGGAAGGTTCGCCACTCCGCGCAGATCTGGTTGAGGTGTCGGAGATTGCGCAGACGACATTGGACAAAGTTCGCAGCCTCTCGCAGGCGTTGCATCCCGTGACGTTGGAGGAGGCTGGGCTGGAAAGCACAGTGGACTGGTATCTGCCGGTGGTGGAACGACAGAACGGAATCGTCATACACTACAGCAAGACGGGCACGCCATTCCCAGTTGAAAGCCGTATCGGCATCCATGTTTATCGCGTACTGCAGGAGGCGCTCAACAACGCCACGCGCCACTCCGGCACAAAGGAATTATGGGTGAGGCTGCGGTTTCGGGAGCAGTCGCTGGAGTTGGATGTCGAGGACCATGGCAGCGGTTTTCAGAACAACGGCAAGCGGGGCATCGGGCTGGTGGCGATGCGCGAGCGGGCCGAGTTATTGAACGGGAAGCTCGAATTTTTGCATCCGCACGGCGGTGGAACGCTGGTGCGGCTCTCGGTCCCGAAAGAAGCCGCCGAAGTTGGCGCATAGGAGCTCATGACAGAAAAGATTTCAGTGCTGCTGGTGGACGATCATGCGCTGGTGCGCCGCGGATTTCGACGCATGCTCGAAGACGAGGAAGACATCGTCGTCAAGGGCGAGGCCAGCGACGGTGAAGAAGCGGTGCGGCTGGCACATCAACTGCAGCCCAAGGTGATCGTGATGGACTGCGCCCTGCCCGGAATCAGCGGACTGGTCGCGACACGGCAAATCCTCGAGCGCAACCCGAAGGCCGTAGTGCTGATGCTGAGCATGCACTCGGAAGACACCTGGGTGCGGCAGGCGCTGGAGGCCGGAGCGCGCGGCTACATGCTGAAGAATGCGGTCGATATGGAGTTAGTGACGGCCATTCGCCGGGTGGCAGCAGGGGAAGAAGTGCTGGATCCTCAGATCGCGCGCCGGGCAACACTCAAGGGAGAGCGCGAGACGGGCCTTACGGTGCGGGAGTTGGAAATTCTTCAGCTCATCGTCGGCGGATTATCAAACAAGGAGATTGCAACCCATCTAAATCTGAGCGCGAATACGGTGGCCGTCCACCGCGCCAACATCATGGATGCACTGGGAATTCACAAGACCGCCGAACTGGTGGTGTACGCCATCCGCAATGGGCTGGTGAATATTCCGTAGCACACTCAGCTAAACAACTTATTATCATTTAGTTACGAGCCTACACAATTGTGCCTGGATCGCCCTCTAAAATGCGTCGAGCCGTTAGTACATTTGGGCTATTGCACCACTCGGCGCATTACGCCTATCGTGATCTTGTGAGGTTGAACCAACCCTTCATAAGCCTCGCACTCCTCTGGAGCAAGTTTCGAGTCCCTGTGGCCCCACCCCATGACAGACTCGCAATTTGCTCCAATTTTTTTCTCCGCGTACTTCGCTGCCTAATGATCTCGACCGCGTCCTGCGAGCACATTTGCGACAACGGATGGGGCAACGCTCACCGTGTACCGCGGATAACCATTTAGTACAGAGGATCGACCGTCGTGAACTATAATTCGTGACGCTGGGGCGCGGTGCGCTTCGGCCTCATCTATGCGAACTCATCTGCTGCTTGCCGTTCTCGCGCTGGCGACAATTTGTAACGGTCAGACCAATCTTCAGCGGCCGCCGATCACCGGCATCTCTCACGTCGCGTTCTACAGCAGCAATCTAACGGCAGCGAAACAGTTCTATGCCGGACTGCTGGGCCTGTCTGTGGAACCGACGCGGCCCAACGTGTATCACGTCGGGGTGCAATCGGTAGAGTTGGAACCGCTTCCCGCCAATCACGGGCACGACTTGATTTCTCACGTCGCCTTCGCCACTGCCGATGCGGAAGGCGTGCGCAAGTATCTCGCGAGTCATGGTGCGACGGTGCCTGACCACGTGAACACCGGTGGCGACGGCACCCTGTGGTTTGCGATGAAAGATCCGGAGGGCAATCCCATCGAGTTCGTGCAAACTCGTCCTGGACTTAGCGCCCGGACGCCTGAGGTCCCGGTCTCGAAGGTCATGATTCATGCGGGTTTCGTGGTGCATGACCGCGCCACCGAGGACAAATTCTACAAAGATCTGCTGGGCTTCCACCTTTATTGGCAAGGCGGCATGAAAGATGACGAAACCGATTGGGTGGACATGCAGGTTCCGGACGGCACGCAGTGGCTGGAGTACATGCTGGTGCGGGGAACGGAGCAGCCGTCTCCCAGAACGCTGGGGATTTTGAATCACATTGCGCTCGGTGTTCCGGAGATGAGCGAGGCCGCTCGTTTGCTCAAGACGCGTGGCTGGAAGCCGTCGGACAACGAGAAGCAGCAGATCGGCAAAGATGGAAAGTGGCAATTGAATCTATACGACCCCGATGGCACGCGAGTGGAGTTAATGGAATTCACTCCTGTGCAGACACCGTGCTGTGCTCCTTATACCGGCCAGCACCCGCATTGAGTTGCCGTTAGCAGACTGATTTGGAAGAGGGAGACAATGATAACGAGACGCAATTTTCTGGAACTATCTGCCGCTGGACTGGGCGCGCTGGCGCTTTCGGACCTGGCTTTCGCCGCCATCAAGCCGTTTCCCATCGGTGTGCAGCTGTACACCGTACGCGAACAAGCGGAAAAAGACCTGAATGCTGTCCTGGCCCAGATCAGCATGATTGGTTACAAGGAAGTCGAAACCTACTGGAACGTGTATTCACATCCGGCGAAGAAGCTGCGGAGCATGATCGTTGACAATGGCGTGTCGGTGCCGAGCGGCCACTTCGATTACGACGGCCTCGAAAGCAAGCTGGATTACGCCAAGGAATTGGGCGTGCAATACGTGGTCTGTCCCATGCTTCCCAAAGACATGTGGACCTCCGCTGACGGCTTCAAGAAAGCCGCCGCCCAGTTCAACAAGTGGGGAGAGCAGGTGCAGAAGATGGGCATGCAGTTCGGCTTCCACAATCACAATTACGAATTCCAGAAGTTCGGCAACACCACCGGCTTTGACATCCTGACCCAGAACACCGATGCGAAGCTGGTGTGCCTCGAAATGGATTGCTACTGGATCACGCAGGCGGGACAGGACCCGGTGGCGATGTTGAAGAAGTTCGGCAGCCGAATCCAGTTGCTCCACCTGAAGGACCGCCAGGCTGGCTTCCCGACCACGCAGATGTTGGGTCCCGACGCCGAGCACATGACCGAGGTCGGCAGCGGCACCATCAATTGGAAGTCTGTGATTGAGACCGGGCAGCAGACTGGCGTGAAGCACTTTTTCGTCGAACGCGACAACGGGAGCACACCGCCCTTTGAGAGCCTGCGCATCAGCTACAACTACTTGAGCAAGCTGATGGCGTAATGGATTGGAAACTTTCGCTCGCGCCGCCTGGTGCGTTTCCACGGCGCGGGCAATTCCTTGTATCCGGGCAGGCTCCTCGTTATGCTGCGAAGAGGTTCGAACTTAGTCGCTGTCTTATGCTTGTTACTTCTGCCACGCCTTTCGCCGGCGGCGGATGGTAAGCCAACTCTTCTGGTCAATTCTGACCATCGGACGTCCATAAGTCTCGATGGTGACTGGCACGTGGTCGTCGATCCATACGACAACGGATATGTCGACTTCCGCATGCAGGCACGTCCCGACGGCTACTTTCTTAACGAGAAGCCGGGTACCAGTAACAAACTCGTGGAGTACGACTTCGCGAAGTCGCCGTCGTTGAAGGTCCCCGGCGACTGGAACTCGCAACGCGATACGCTGTTTCTCTACGAAGGCACGGTCTGGTACGAGAAGGACTTCCAGTATCAGCGCCAGCCCAGTACCCGGATTTTTCTTCACGTCGGTGCCGCCAACTATCTGGCTAGCGCGTTCGTGAATGGCAAGAAAGCCTGCGATCACGAAGGAGGATTCACGCCTTTCGACTGCGAGGTCACCAGCCTGCTTCACGATGGCGGCAACTTTGTGGTGATCCATGTCAACGACCAGCGCATCCGCGACGGCGTGCCTACGCTGAACACCGACTGGTGGAACTACGGCGGGTTAACGCGTGACGTATCGCTCATAGAGACGCCGGAATCGTTCGTCGATGACTATTCGCTGCAATTGCAAAAAACGCCTGACTCCACGATTACCGGCTGGGTGCACGTGGTAGGCGCCAACACCGGAACACAGGTCACGGTAACGATTCCGGAGATGAATTTAACGCAGGCTGCTTCCATTGATCCGCAGGGGCGTGCCGCGTTTTCACTCAAGGCAACAAATCTGCAGCGATGGTCGCCCGAGACGCCGAAACTGTACGCCATAGAAATCAGTGCCAGTAACGATCACCTCAAGGATTCGATCGGGTTCAGGACCATCGAAGTGCAGGGCGACAACATCTTGCTTAATGGTAAGCCCGTTTTTCTGCGTGGTGTCTCCATTCACGCGGAAGCGCCGTATCGTTCGGGCCGCGCCTGGAGCGAGCAGGATGCCGAAACGCTGCTCGGATGGGCAAAGGAGTTGGGAGCCAACTTCGTGCGCCTGGCACACTATCCACACGATGAGCGCATGACGCGCTTGGCCGATCGCATGGGCATCATGGTGTGGTCGGAGGTTCCCGTTTACTGGATGATTGAGTGGGATAACCCTGCGACGCTGGCCAACGCCACCAACCAATTGCAGGAGATGATCCGGCGCGATCGCAACAAGGCGTCGGTCGTCCTGTGGTCGGTGGCCAACGAAACGCCGAATACTCCGGTGCGGCTTGCGTTCTTGAAGAGCCTCATCGCGACCGTTCACACCGAAGATCCCAGTCGCCTGGTAACAGCGGCGCTGCTGGTGACGACCTCACCGAAGTCGCCCGAGGGCATTCAGACCAAGGTAATCGATGATCCCTTGGGCGAATATTTGGATGTTCTGGGTTGCAACGAGTACATCGGCTGGTATGAAGGAACGCCAGATCTTGCGCAGCGAACGCGGTGGGTGTCGAAATACAATAAGCCGCTGATCATGAGCGAATTTGGCGGCGATGCCAAGTTCGGTTTGCACGGCGCGCCTGATCAACGCTGGACGGAAGAGTATCAAGAGAATATCTACCGTCAGCAGATCGCGATGCTTAAGCAAATTCCGTTTCTGCGTGGCATCAGTCCATGGATCCTGATGGATTTCCGTTCACCGCGGCGCACGTTACCGGAGATACAGGACTTCTACAACCGCAAAGGTCTGGTGTCGAACGAAGGCCAGAAGAAGAAAGCCTTCTTCATTCTAGAGGAGTATTACAAAAGTCTGGCAGCACAACCGAATTAGCGACTACTTCTTCGCGGCTTCGACCCCTGGCACGACAAGTGGCACGTCCACAGTGCCAATCTGCTGCGAACTCCGGTCCATAATGCCTAAACGCAGGTTGTAGGCACCCGGCGGCAGGCTGATCTCCTGCTGCGCTGGAATGCCGTTGTTCATCACGGTCTCGTAGGCCGCTGCCTTGATGGTTCCGTCGAGCGTGTCGGACGCATGGCCCACTTCCTTACCATCTCTGTCATAGGCGATGGCAATGCAATCCAGCACCAGGTGCTTGCGCTGGTCGGGCGCATCCGTAAAAGTTACGCCATTGGGATTGACGACGTACTGGATGCGAACGTTCTTGTGGGTGGCATCCGGAGGCAGCACGGACGCAGTCATAAACAGCATGGTCGATTGGGGCATTCCAGGCTGTAGAGCGCCACGTAAAGCCGCCGCTCCGACCGCTGACGTTCCGGATTTCGAGGGCGATGAGTAATAGCCGCGCCGATAAGCTAGCTTCACGTCGGGCTGGGCTACCTTGACCTCAATGCGGTGGAAGACCGTTTGGGGATCCACCTTATCAGGAGTGTAAGCCAGCGTGTAGTAGGTTGAGCCGTCTTCCATGCTGCGCTGCATTGCCCGCTTCAGATCATTTGTGCCCAGAAATGCCTCGCCTCCAGTCTGTTCAGCTACTCCCTTCATGGTGTAACGCTCATCGCTGTATCTGGAGGTTTGGGACGCGATCAAATCCCCATAGTTAGCCGAGTTTGGGGATGAGGTGTAAAGTCCCGCTTCCGTGGCGCTAGTCGAGATGTCGACGCCGCGCCCCTGCAATCCGCGCACGTCAACGGGATATACGGCGATGCGGGACTTAGCCAATAGGGATCCCGCCGCTGCCAGTTCATTCTTGAAACTGGTGGCGTTGCGCCACGGCTGCGAAACCGACTTCGGATCAGCCTCGATCTGTATCGGAAAACTTGTCGAAAGCCAGATCAAATTCTTGCGTCCGGGATAGCCAGATACTGCCCGAGCCAAAGACTCAAACGCAGCCAACGTGAAATTGGCCCGGTCCGCGATCTGAAAACTTTCGAGATCCTGAAACTGCCGCTGCTTGACCTGAGTCATCTCCGTCATGAACGGCGTATCTTGAGACGTCGACGGTGCGCTTTCCGTCAATTCAGAGTTGGCGTAAGCGATCTGGCCTTCCGCATGCTGCCGTTCCGCCTCGGTGGTCAGCACATGCGAACGGCTGGGCTTCAGGTTCTCGGCCGACTTCAGCAGCTTTTCAGGATCATCGGTAAATCCCTGCACCATAGTCAGCCGGCTGGTCAGCAGATAGAGCGCGATGGGTTTTCCCTTGGGCGCGAGTCGCAGCAGCTCGATCAATTGTTTCCGCGAATACTCCTGGTCGGCCGTCGGAGTGTTCAATAGGTCAAACAGCACAATGGTCCAACTGTCCGCGGTGGCTGCCGAAGGATGGTTCGAATAGGTATTCGGCGGCAGCTTTGGCGTATTGACGGCGGCAGTCGAGCCAGGTCCGCCCGTCGAACCTGTGTGCGGCTCGAATACGCGAACCTGTTGCGGCTTGCCGTCCTGCATGACGGTGAAGTCGCTCTGTTTCAAGCCCGGAATCGGACGGCCCTGCTTATCGGTGACGACGACGTCCACCTGCACCAGGCGCGTGGTGCTACGGAACACCGGGTTGGTCGGGGCACCCTCGGCAACAGGCGGGGCCTGCTGCAATCGCGATTCAGGGACAGGGGTCGACGGACCGGCGGCGTTGGCCGCCAATGTTGCGTCTTTGGAGGATGACTCTGCAGGTGGCACGGCAGCCGTGGATAGTGATGTCCCGGCTGTCGAACCGCCATCCTTTGGGGCAGGCGCTTGCGCAGTCTGGGTCGCCAGTGCCTTCGACCAGGCCAGGGAATAAACCTTGTCCAGGTACAGCACATAGACACACAGCAAATTGTAGGTGTCGGCGTACACCTTGGGATCAAGCGCGGTCCGCATGAGACGCACTTGCTCCACCTTCCCCGGCGGCGTAATCGCGGCATAAGCGACCGAGTGGATCACGATGGCAGGAATGTTCGCTTCTTGGAACGCTCGCGCCTCGGTGGCGGGAATGTCGTTGATCTGTTTCGGGTCGTCTTGTGATTTGAGACTATGTGCCGCAATCGGCAGGACTTTGCTCAAGGTTGTGGGATCATGCGCGATCTCCTTGAGTACCGGGCTTTTTCCCACCGTCGCCATGCGCGAAGTATCGGGTCCGGGGAAGGCGTAGGCTGCTGGCGTCCGGCCTACCTTGTCGATCTGGATCATTCCCCTGATCTGGGCACGTTGATCGCTGGTTAGTTGCTTCAGGTACCAATTGGCACCGGCGAATCCCTTGTCATGTCCAGCGAACGCAGCGAATACCAACGTCTGACGATGAGGTGCTGAGTTCAGCGATTCGGCCAATAACGGGAGCATGACCGGTCCGCCCCAGTCCACCAGTGCCTCTTCGCCACGGGCCTTCGAGTCCAGTCGGGTCGCAATCACGATCGCTCCCGGTTCGGGGCCGGGCAACGTGCAAATGATGTTGGGAAGGTCCTCGTCGGGTACCGACTGTTCCTGAATCTGGTCGCCGGTACATCCCGCAGTCTTAAACTGCGCACGCATTGCATTGATTCGGTCTGTATCGGTGGTCGGAACGGTTTGTAACCTTTTCTCGATGACGGGCCGTTCGATACGCACATAAACGAGATTGTCAGCGAAGCAGGTGACGCCAAGAATTAGCAGAAAAAGAAACTTGAAGGCGCGATGCAAGATGTACCTCTTGGGCAGAATGGCGAGAGCAACCCATATAGGCTAACACCAAGTAGGGCATGAAGTTGTCTCGGGCGGAGCGGTGGCAGCGGTGCCGATTCTCTACCCAGATTCATGGCGCAGATGGGTAACGCCAGATCAGCGACCGGCAGAAGACACACTCTGCGGCGGATAAGCGATCGAGGATGAACCGAGAATCAGACCTGAACTGCGATTTTGCACCAGCACGACGACGCGCAAGCTCGCCTTCTTCCAGTCGGACTTGGCCGGTAGATTCACCGTAGCTTCGAACTTGCCGTTGGAGGTGCTTCCCAGCGAACGCAGGCTCCTGACGACTGCGCTGTGTTTGAGCACGCGCCCGCCGTTTTCGCCTCCACGCACGTTCGTCGTCAAGTCGTCCTCGGTGATGGCGAGAAGCACTCCCTGACGCCCAGGGGTGGGGTCTTGAATCGTGACCTGCAACTTTTCCGGTGATAGTAAGCGTAGCGAGACCGCCGCGGGTTTCGGATCATTCGATGCTTCGGCGATCATGCGCCGCACCGCAGCGACATTGTTGCCAACGCCCTGCAGATGCCCGTCGATCACGATCTGCGGCGTGTACGCGGTCGCCAGGTGGAGTTGTTGCACGTAGTCGTTCTGGCGCTGCGTGAAAACACTAGATGAAAAACGGTCGGTCCAGCTCTGAGAATTCCAATACTCGACGTGCTCGCCCAATAGAATAAGTTCTGCATTTCCTGCCATGCGCTGGCGACTCAGTTCGGTGAGCAAGGCATCGGCAGGCGGGCAACTGGAGCAACCTTCCGAAGTGAAGAGTTCGACCACGACAGGTTGCTGCGCCGAAACCTGCAATGGGCTGATCGCCAGCCATTGCAAGACGAGCACGATGCCGACGGCCGTTTTCTGGAACATGTTGAATAAGATGCTCGAGCCGTGATTTGGATACGGAGCTTCTGGAAAGTTCCCTTAATGCGGCCGAAACTGAATTGCGGGTTTAGGAGTTCGCGTGTCTGGGGGCATGACTTCCAGCAAGTGGCCAGGAATGAGCCAAACCGGCGGAAGAGCCTTTCGATTGCATATTCTGCTCAACCAGCGATAATGAAAGTAGATCAGCAATAATCGAGAGGCTGAATGGTTTTGTGGTTGGTTCGGTATGCGTTGCTGGGCATCTCTGCCATCCCCTTTATTTACTACAGCATCGCACTTTTCAGTGCGTGGCGTTTCTTTCGCCAATCGAGGAAGAGACTGTTCGCGGGTAACGGATTCACACCTCCGGTCAGTATTCTGAAGCCGGTGCGCGGACTCGATCCTGACGCCTACGAAAACTTCGCCAGCTTCTGCCGGCAGGACTATCCGGAATACGAAATCGTATTTTGCGTCGGTGACCGCTCCGACCCGGTACTGCCGGTCATCGAAAAGGTGATTGCCGACTTTCCCCACCAACCAATCCGTGTTCTCTTCGGATCGGGCCGCGAAGCAACGAACGATAAAGTGGCGAAATTGGCGCGTCTGTCTCAAGAGGCAAAGTACGAAATTCTGGTCATCAATGACAGTGATGTGCGCGCCGAACCCGACTATTTGCGAATGGTCGTAGCGCCGCTGGCAGATCCGACTGTCGGCGCCGTGACTTGCTTCTACGTATCAACCGATGAAAAGACTTTGGTGCAGAAGTTGCAAACGGTTGGCATGTATTCCGACTTCTATCCCGGCATTGTTGTGGCCTGGCAGTTGGATGGCGTGAAGTTCGCGCTGGGGCCCACCATCGCCACATCGCGAACGCGACTGGCCGGATTCGGCGGCTACGAGAAAATCGAGAACCGTCCGGCAGACGACCTTCTGGTTGGAAGGTTGATAGCTGAACAAGGGTTCGAAGTGAAGTTGATTCCGTACTCCGTGCTGACGGTGGCCGACTTCCAATCGCTTCGTGACTTGTTTCTCAAGCGCCTGCGATGGATTGTAGTCATGCGCCACATGCGGCCATGGGGACATTTCGGGCTGATTTTCACGCTGGGGCTGCCGTGGTCGCTGGCCGCGATCGCAATCTCCCCGACGGCAGGAGTGGCGACAATTTTCGTGGCCGCCTATCTCGGCCTGCGAATTGTTATGACGCTGCAGATCGCATCCTGGGGACTCAAGCAACCAGTGCCATGGATGGGTTTGGTCCTGATTCCGCTATGGGATGCGATGGCCTTCGCTATCTGGCTGGTCAGCTTCACCCGCAGCACAATTCGCTGGCGCGATCGCGACTACTACATACGGGACGGGGAACTCGTCCCCGTGTCAGGAAGCTAAACCGCAGTAGCGCCCGCAAAACCAGCGCTAAACCAGACTCTTGTCCAGCACCGTGTGAGGCAGGGGCTTGTGCGTCTGCCGATCATTCCGCGCGTTCCGCCAATTCACTGTCGGCAGGAATTGCGATGGATCAATGCGCTCCCTGTACTTTATGGCGATGTTGATCAGCGAGTCCAGCAGCGTATTGGACAAAAGATGCGGCTGCAACCCGAGTTTCAACAAGCTTGAGTGTTTTGCGTTGTAGTAGTGAGTTTCAGCTTCGACGCGGGGATCGGGCAAATGCTCAATCTCAACTTTCAGCCCCAGTTCCTTCCCGCTCTCCTTTACCATCTCCGCCAACTCCAGCACGTTGAATTGTTCGGTGAACTGATTGAACACGCGAAATTCGCCGGGCTTGGCAGGATTAAGACAGGCGATCTCGATGCAACGAACGGTATCGCGAATGTCGAGAAAGCCGCGCGTCTGACCACCCTTCCCGTAAACCGTCAGAGGATATCCCAGGGCAGCCTGAGCGCAGAAGCGGTTCAACACCGTCCCGAAAACTTCGTCGTAATCGAAACGATTGACCAGGGCGTCATCCACCGCAACCTCATCGCTCATCGTTCCGTACACCACTCCCTGGTTGAGATCGGTAGCGCGAAGGCCCCAGGCCCGGCAGGTAAATGCGATGTTGTGGCTGTCGTGCACTTTGGAAAGGTGGTAGAACGAACCAGCCTGCTTGGGGAAGGGAAGCACATCCTTGCGACCGTTGTGCTCAATGGTGATGTAGCCTTCCTCGATGTCGATATTGGGAGTTCCGTACTCACCCATGGTGCCGAGCTTTACCAGGTGACAGTCGGGAACAAATTCGCGAATTGCGTAGAGGATATTCAGTGTCCCGACGACGTTGTTGGTTTGGGTAAACACCGCGTGCTTGCGGTCGATCATCGAATAAGGGGCGGAACGCTGCTCTGCGAAATGGACGATCGCATCCGGCTCAAACGCAGTGACCATTGAGGAAAGGAAATCGTAATCGGTGACATCGCCCACGTAAGACTCTATGGTGTTCCCCGTGAGCTGCTGCCAGATCGCCAGGCGCTCGGCCAAAGGGCGAATTGGGGTTAGCGACTGCGCTCCCAGTTCATAATCCCATTGCCGACGCGAAAAGTTGTCGATGACCGCTACGGAATGTCCCTTGCGGGAAAGGTAGAGAGCGGTCGCCCAACCACAGAAACCGTCGCCTCCTAGAACGGCGATCTTCATAATTATCCTTCTCCTCGGAATATTACCGAACCAGGCTGTTCGGAAAGCAGATCAGTACTATTTAGAGTGCCTGATGTCCCATGTAAGTTGCAAGAAACGCCAACCGAACCCCACTTTTCAGGCTTGAATGGCGAAAAATCACGGTTGGGCTTTGCCCTCGCCGATCAAATGATTGGCCAGAAGAACCTTGCCGCCGCTCGCTGTTACGGTGTGCAGGTTCTCGGATCCAACTAGGCCCTGCAGACGAGCCACCGCCGAATCCCGGACAACTAGGTACTTCACGTCCGGCTGGGCCCAAAGTTCCCGAAACTTGGCATCGTCAATAAAAACATCGGGCGCCCCCGGCGCGTAGGAGCCGTATAAGAGGTTGTTGAACCGCCCATTTAGGAGCAGCGCCGACCGGTTGGTGTAGAAGAACACCGACGAAAACCAGTAATAGTGGTGGTCGACGATCAATGTTCCCCGAGGGGATTGGTTTAGAACCTCCGCGATGGGTCGCGAGGACAGGAAGGGATCGAAGGCAACCATGGCCAGGCGTGCGGCGTGAAAGAACAATACCATCATCAATGCTGCGGCGATCAAGGCGCGCTGGCTTCGCACCCAAAGCGTGCCCAGCATCCCGATGCCGAAGGCAATTGCGGCCACCGCGAGCGGGAGACGAAGGTACGCAAATGATTGCAGTGTAAGGTCTTCCATGTGGCCTAGTGACAGTGTGTAGGCCCCCGGATGCGAACTAAGCGCTGAAGAAATGTCTCCCGGTACCGGTACATTGCGAACCGCGACCAGGATGGCGATAGCAGCGGCAGCGGCGCACCCCGTAATGATGGTCAGGGTACGGGTGCCACGCGTGATCCATGCACCTCCCGCCGCGACCGCCGAACCCAGCAGCAATGCCATGGCGGGATAACATGGCATCGAGTAGTACTCTTGCGTGGTCGAGAAGGTGAAGAAAACCAGCACAAAGCCGATCCAGCACAGGGCCAGCAGCCTCGTCTCGCCCGCACGGTCCTCGGGCTTGTACGACAGCCTGGCCACCGCCGGAAAATAAACGCTCCACGGAAACAGCCACGCCAGGTGGAACAGCCAAAAGTAGATTCGCGGCACAGTGTTATAGTCGCGGGGATAGCGCAAATTCAGGAAGCGCAGCAACTGCTCGTTGATCACGAAGAACCAGAGAAAGCCGTGGTACTCGCCGGGCACACTGTGCATCGTGAAGTCGAAATAAGGCGGATTGCGTAGGGTTGCCAGAACGTGCCACGGAGCCGCGATCAACATGATGATCGCCGCGCCCGTAAACGGGTGGAGGCGCTTCCAAGTCCGCAGCGGAAAAAGCTGCCGCGTGATGGCGAGGTAAATTATGCCGGCGGCCACTGGGAAGACCACACCAATCAGGCTCTTCAGCAGCAACCCGACGCCGAGGCTGGCGGCCAGCGTGTACGCCCACAAGCGCGGATGAGGTTCATCTTCGTCAAGCACGCGTAGCAAGGCCCACATGGCAAGGGCAATTGTCTGCGTAATCATGACGTCGGGAATGAGCACGCGCGTGAACAGCCATAACCCGATGCAAGTTGACATGCAAACGCCAGCATAGAATCCGGCGCGCTTGCCAAATGCCCATACTCCAAAGGCCGCAGTCAGCCAGCACAGGCTGATCGCGGAAAGCGCCATCGGAATGCGTGCAGCCCAGTCATGCACCCCGAAAATCTTGTAGGAGATGGCGATTAGCCAATAAATGAGAGGCGCCTTTTCAAGATAGATCACGCCATCGAGGCGGGCTGTGACCCAGTCGCCCGAGGTCAGCATGTTGCGAGCGATCTGCGCCTGCACCGCGTCAACATCATCCTGTAGCGAGGGCGGCGAGATGATGGTACCGAGATATACCGCAGCGGCGAACAGAATGACAATGAGGTAGACATCCCAAGTTCGGCTGAGGAAACCGTCGTAGAAAGCTGCTATCCGCGTGTTTACAACAGGTCGGCTGTCGTTGGCGTTGCTTAATCTGTCGCGGCGAATCTGATCTGCAGAAGGCATCGTAGGATGTCGACCGTTGCGCCAGTCGTGCGCTAACCAAAAGCGCTGCTCGTGCTCAACTGGACGACATCAATGATACAGGCGCGCATCCATCCGGGGACATCGCGTGTTATAGCATGGTTGCATGACCCTTTGTCATTCGCGCCGGCTTGTGAGTTCGAGAGCCTGATGGAATCTCACAAGCATCTGCAATTCAAGACGTTTGTCATGATCCTGATCATGATTATTGCCGGTCCGCTGGGTAACGTCCTGCTGGGTAAAGGCATGCAAAGTGTGGGCACAACGGCAATTGTCTCGGCCTCCGACTTGCTGCATGTTGTCGGGCGAGTGTTCGCCACTGGGGCGATCTGGTTGGGTGTGGCCTCGCTGCTGACATTCTTCATCGCCAACATTCTGGTGTTGTCGTGGGCGGACTATAGCTTCGTGCAACCCGCTTCATCGTTGGCCTACGGCGTGGTTGCCCTGCTGTCAGTTTTCGTTCTAGGAGAAGGCGTGTCGCCGCTGCGATGGACGGGAATCGGCATCATATCGCTGGGCGTCTTTATCGTGGGCCGAACCAATCCGCGCACCACGGAGCATCGCTAGCCGTGTACAAATTCATCTACTTTTTTATGATTGTGGTCGCGGGTACGGCGGGTGAGCTTTGCGTCTCGCGGGCGATGAAGGAAACCGGCGAAGTCAAAGACTTCCGCCCAGCAGCGGTGGTGAAGGTCGTTCTGCGCGCGTTGCGCGTGAAGTGGATGGGGATTGGCGTTGGAATGATGACGCTGGCGTTCTTCTCATTGCTCGCGGTCCTGTCCATCGAGAAAGTGAGCTTTGTGGTTCCCGTAACAGCGCTGAGCTATGTAGCCGGCGCCCTAGGTGGGATGTTCTTTCTCGGTGAACGAATTAGTTTGCGTCGATGGACGGGAATCGTGCTGGTTTGTATCGGCGTCACCTTGGTATTTTTGGGAAAGGGGTAAGAGCCGATGTCGCACGTGGGGACAGAACCCACGCCCCTGAATATTGCGGGCCTAACGCGAAACATGGCCTTCGGCGAGTTCCTCGCGCAGGCATTTGCCGCGTTTCGCGCCGACAAGGTGCGCGCCACCATGACGGCGTTGGGCATGGTGATCGGAACCAGCTCCCTGATCCTTGTGGTGACGATCGCGTTATCGGGGAAGCAATACGTGCTCGCCCAGATCGAAAACATCGGCACCAACCTGGTGTGGGCGGAGTACGAAGGCCTGGTCAATGCGGGCGCTAACGCGTCGGTCCGCGATTATCTAACCTACGACGACATGGTCGCCGCCGAGCAACAGGTACCCGAGATCAAGGCGGCCACGCCGGTGCTCAATCTTCATGAGCGGATCGCGGCGGGCGGCGATAAGGAACTCGACATCCTGGTCCTCGGGGTCGAACCCAGCTACAAAGATGTCCGGCGGATGCGGGTGGTGACGGGGAGATTCTTCGACGAACAGGACACCGAGCTTTTCAACAAGGTTTGCCTGATCACCCAGAAGTTTGCTGAAGTCCACTACGGCGGGAACGAGCTGGCGCTGGGGCAGCATCTCAAAATCGTGGGCGTGCCGTTCGTGATCATCGGCACCTTCCGCGAGAGCATGGAGACATTTGGCCGGTCGGAGATTCAGGACGATACCATCCTGATTCCGTACACCGTGGCGCGGCGTCTCGCGGGTACTCAGTCAATCAACCAAATCTACTTCACGATGTTTACCAGCGATAGCGTTCCCGCGGGCACACAGGAAATTCTGCGGGTCATCAAATCGCGGCACCGCCCGGAATCGGAGTATAAGGTCGAGAACCTTACCGATGTGCTCCAGGTCGCAGAAAAAACTGCCAATGCGTTTACCATGATCCTCCTGCTGTTTGCTGTAGTCACACTGATCGTTGGCGGCGTGGGAATCATGAACATCATGCTGGCCACCGTCAGCGCACGCATCCGCGAGATCGGCATCCGCAAAGCCGTGGGAGCCACCCGGATCGAAATCGAACTGCAGTTCCTCACCGAGGCGGTACTGATCTCGCTGGTCGGTGGACTCATTGGCACCATGCTGGGCCTGTCGATCCCGTTATCGCTCCGGCTGTTCACCGACATCTACATGCCTATCCCTTTTCTCGCCGCGCTAATCGCCATCGTCGTCTCGTGTTCAGTGGGAATCGGCTTTGGAGTGCTTCCGGCTAAATTGGCTGCCAGACTTGACCCCATCGAATCGTTGAGACATGAATAGCGCCGCAATAGCTCACTGTCCCGCGGATCGGGCTCGACTACCGTTTTACCGGCACTGGCGCGATCTTCGACTTGGCAGTTCCATTACCGTTGGACCCACCGTTGCCATTGGAGGAGGGAAAGATGAAATTCTCAATTTCATCAATCCGCCGGTCGGCGTCGTGGTACCCGATGTCAATCAGCGCGCGGGTATATTTCGGAGTAAAGAGCAGGTAGCTCATCAGGTCGGAGCATGACGACGTATCTCTTCCCAGGCCATTCACAAAGTACTGGATCAGGTAAGGCATATCTTTCTGGTGCTGGCGCGCCAACTCCGACAGGTCAACCGAAGGCGTAATCAGGAAGGTCTCGAGCGGCCGCATCTTTTCACATCCCTCAATACCAGTCTGGCTGATGTGTCCCTCGCGCAGCAGCTTATTGAGGCGGTCAAGGTGCTCGATGTCCGTGGCAAGGTGGTCCAGGAACATCACGTTGAAGATGACTCCCATCACTTGCGCCAACGAAGGTTCACTGTCCGTCAGGGCTTCTTCCTGATGTTCGAGACTCTGGCCGCGGGCTCCGATCGCAAATACCCGTTCCGCACCCAGGCGAATGATCGGGCTAAGCGGCTGTTGCAGGCGCAAACAACCGTCCCCGAAAAATGCCGTACCTCGTGCGGTCTTTAACCGTACCGGCTGGAAAACCAGGGGAATTGCGGCTGACGCGCAAACGTGGTCGGTTGTGATCTTCGTAGCCAGCGTGACCCGCCGGCTCCGGTTCCACATGGGGTGCCCCTTCACTCCCTGGATGAAGAGGTAGCTCTTGCCGGAGTTGTAGTTGGTTGCGGAAATGGCCACCGCATAGAGATGTCCGCGCCGGATGTTCTGCTGGATTTGGTCACAGTCGAGATGCGCGTTGAGGAAATGCCGCAGTGGGGTCGCATCCAGGAACGACCGCGCGTTTCCCCCGCCAAGAACTGCTCCAAAGGAGAGATCCATGATCCAGGTAAACGAGTTGCGGGCCTGGGCTACTACATCGCAGCGAAAGATATCGTTGGGACGCAGTTCGGACCACAGCTTTGCAAGAACTTTTGTGGCAATGGCAAACTCGTCACAACCAACAGCTAGAGCACAACCGTTGACCGCTCCCGCGGAAGAGCCCCCGATGATCGGGAAGGGGTTGCCGTGCGCCTGGACGCTTTTTAGTTCACCGATGCGCTTGAGAACACCGGCCTGATAGGCGCCGCGAGCACCACCACCAGTCATTACGAGACCGAGAGTGTTGTCCATCACATTTCTCTCCCGAACATTGCCATTCGCCATCCCGGTTCCAAGGTCAAGAAGCTGTTGAAAACAAAATTGTGACCGCGAGCCATTATAGGGCAGCTTGTCCGATAGATAAACGATTGCGCTGCTGATTCCGTGTCGCAGATCACTGCAAAATGGTTGCCGTACCAACGATTTAGATTGCAGTGCTTGTGCCGGTGAGGCCGCGATTGCGTCTTTGTGCCGATTCGCGCTGTACTCTGAACTGCTTTAGCGCCTTCTGCGTTGTGTCCGCGCATGGTGTCATCTCGCGCTCGCGCCGTGGTAGGTGGCGAATCAAAGTCATAGGACGCTCGGCCGTGGTTGCAGCGGAACGTCCCATGTTATGCAACGGCCCATCTCGCTTCCCCATCGCGGGGTAAGAGGAATGGCCTGCCGTGAATTCCATACAGCTAGGCAGTCACTGGAATGACGCGCGGTTTCCGTCCCTTGGTTGCGTGTTTCACCTTACGCGCACGCTTGACCGGCGCTTTCTTCATTTCCGGCCGCTTGGTTACGGATTCGATCACGGCCTTCTCCGCCTCAACGAAACTCCGGAAGCCTTCGCGGGTGAGGTCCGGAATTTCCCGGTAGGGAACTGCCGGCATCATCTTGGCTGCGGTCCCGGCTGCCTTCAGGCTGACATGGATCTGCTGCGCGGCTACGTCCATCAACCTCTTCTGGGCATCGATGAAGGAATCTGCCGCTTCACGCGCCAGCTCCGTCAACTCGTGCTTCTTGGTCTTGCTCACTGGCATTTCCTTGCTGCCAGTTACCTTGGACGCTTCCTCGGCGATGACATGCAGGAACTTCTTCTGGGCCGCGACGAAATCTTCCAGTCCGGTGCGGGCGAGTTCGACCAAGGTGTCGCCCTCATACATCTCACCAGCCTTAATGGCGGCCAGCCGCCCGTGCACCTGCCTGCTGGCGCTCTTCAGGTAATTCAACTGCATCTCGACGAAGGTGTCGACGCTACGGCGAATGGTTTCGACCAGCGCATCGGTAACTGCGAATCCGCCGACCCGCTCTTTCAAGCCGGTCGCCAGGATTTCACTTTCCTTCTGCGCGAGCCCGAGAATCAGTTTCTGGCCTTCGATGAAGTTGGCCAATCCTTCTCCTGCGAACTCTTTGACAACCGCCACGGGGCGAAAATCAGGCGCGGTCAACTTCTCGTGCATCACATCGATCACCGTTCCGTTCTGGCGCACCGCCAGATCGACCAGGATACGCTGCGTCGCAAAGAAATTCTCCACTCCCTGCTGCACCCATCCCGACATTAAATTGATAAACGACGACTCCCGAACCTGGGGCTCGGACTTATAATTTTGTTTCATGAAATCCTCCTCGTTTGCTGCATTGCAGCATCCAACTAGAATGTAGTATTTCAATGTTGCAAAGTCAAGGCGGAAGGTAGAATATTGCGGTGCAGCAGAGAGAGATGAGTTGGCGAAGAAATCCGTTGCTGATGGGTTGAACGTCGGAAGCTGCAGACTCTGCGGCACTTGCACCAGTTAAGTATTCATGCAGTCTCGCATCGTTGCGGGTCCCGAAATGGGAACGCCGGCGCCGTCCCAGGCGTCACCAATGCAAGCCGCGCTTGCTTGATTCGGACGGATTAGTCTCATGGAAAATTCGACAACACATCTGCGCGCTCAATTCCATCAACAATCGCGCCGTGTCCTTGACATTCAAGTACCCACAGTTCACGATGCGAAAAGGTAAGGCACTGATGGCTCCAACGGTGAGGGTCGTGCAGCTGGCACCGGAAACACTGGAGGCGTTCCTGTCTTACACTCGCGAGGCCGAAGCAGCGATGGAAGCTACCTTGGATGGAAGCGCTCCTTTCTTGTGGTCGGACGAAAATCCTGATCGCGCCCGTCACGTCCGCAAAGGAGACATCCTGGCACAGCTCTGGTCGGGGCAATCGCCGGTGCGGGTTCCGAACGGCCTCATCCACGATTGGATCGGGGCCGCATTCATTCACAAGACGACCGTCGAAAAGGCACTGGCGAGTGTTCAGGACTACGACAATCACAAGAACATCTACAAGCCTGAGGTCATGGACTCACTGCTGATCAGCCATCACGGCAATAATTTCAACATCTTCTTGCGACTGCTGAAAAAGAAGGTCATCACCGTGGTGTTAGACACCGAGCACGAAGTGCATTATCAGCACGTGCGCGAGGGTCAGTGGTTCTGCCGTTCGTATACGACGAGCATCGCCGAGGTGGACGACGCTGGCACTCCCAGGGAGAAAGTGCATCCACCCGACACCGGATACGGGTTCTTGTGGCGTCTATATTCCTACTGGAAATTCATGGGCACCGGAGACGGGGTGATTGTGGAATGTCGCGCCATCTCGTTGTCGCGCGACGTCCCGCTCGGCTTGGGATGGATCATCGAACCAATTATCAAGAACCTTCCGCGGGAATCACTTGTTAATACCCTCAAAGCCACCCGACAAGCCCTGACCGCCTCCCCTTAATCGCCGGATACCGCCAATGCTTCCTGCCGAACCGCCACAGTTGCTGGCGGTTCCACGGCGGCGGGCGGGAAGGGAACCGCTCTCTTAGCAGCAGGCACCCGACGCTTCGGAGTTTCCGGTTTCGATGTTGGAATCAGCCTGACCTTTGGCCTCGCCGGCGGCGCAGCGGATGCCCCCCTGGACTTCGTATGTTTCGCAGCCTGCGGTGATGCAGCGACTTTCGCTTTCGTTACGGCGATTTTCGTCAGCAGCGGATTCCCAACTGCAGCCTCGCGCAATTCAGCAAAACTCACGCGCAGGAGATCCTCGAAGCGATCGATGTCGGGTACCGCGTGAACGTCTCCGCCGAATCCCACGTACGCGGTGCCGTTATAACTGAGGATGGCAACGTTGACTCCCATCTCGCCGCCGATCGGCACGTAGGGGTAAGCGCGTAGCATCTTATGTCCCAACAGATAGAGCGGCTGTTGTGGGCCGGGAACATTGGTACAAATCATGTTGCAGAGGCTGAGCGGTAACTGACTCAGTACAGGCGCCAAAATAGCCTGCAACGGAAGCGGAACCTTGGACACCAGGGTCCCAACCAGACCGACCAAATCCTGCAGACCGATACTCCTGAGAAAGACCATCCGCTCGCTGATTTTGGCAAGCAGCATTCGCGGATCGCGAACATCGAGTGGCACGTTGATCGGCAGGAAGGTGATCTTGTTTCCCAGTTCACTCACATCGCCATTGCCGCGGATGTTCACCGGAATCATGTATCTCAGTTTCCGTCCCCGCATCTTGGTGCCGTGCAATTCAGCGTAGCGGCGGACCGTCGCGGTCACCACCGTGAGCACCACATCGTTGACCGTGCCGCCGAAGTTGTCGCGAATCGCCTTGATGTCGGCCATCGGCATTTCGCCCCATGCGATCCTCTGCGGACCGTGGCAGACTAGGTGGTTAAAAGGCAGTCGATCCGAGGGGGAGGCCAGTTCCGGCACCAGATGCATCAGTTCTTCGCGTTGGCCGTTGGTGATGCCCCCGAGCAACTCCCGCGCAATCGTCAAAACTTCAGACTGGGCGGTGAGGGCGCCCTGCATGAATGACTGATAAGACTTGAGCATGCCATCGAGGAGCAATGCAACCGAATCGCTCGGGTGCGGCACTTCGTCCCGCTGTTTTGCCGACGGTACTTTTTCCGGAGTCGGAGACGCGTCCAGCAACACGTTCATGATCCCGACACCCGATATTCCATCGGCCAGGCAGTGATGGAGGCGGATGATAAGACCAGTCCGATTTCCCTTGAGCCCTCGCACCAAGGTGAGGTCCCACAAGGGCCGCTCCCGGCTGAGCGTCGAACTAACGATGCTCGCAGCCACTTCCTTTAGCTCGGCATCCGATCCCTCTTTGCACACCACCTGGCGCACGTGATTCCGGATATCGAAATTGGGATCGGGCTCCCAGGTCGGCAGGCCGAGGTGAAATTGGGGGAATACCGCACGATGCTTATAGCGAGGAATCAGATCAAGCTTCGACTCGACATACTTTGTGCAGGCTCGCAGCGAGAGCGCACCCTCAAGCTCACACGTGCAGGCAACATTGATCGGCTGACCCGCGCGTTCCAGATACAAGAAGAACGTGTCTCCCCACGACAACGAATTGCCCGGTCCTGCTGGTGACATAAGATCCCCCTCAAACGTCTGCCGGCACCCGGCGACTTATACGGCCGCTACGTCGGCACACGATATCGGCACTGAATACGCAGCAAGTCGCAGTGACTAGTGAGCCTGCGCACTCGTGCCCAAAACGAAGACACTACTACGATCCCACGATTTGTCCGTGACTTCTGTGAGAACGGTCACACTCCGAAGGTTCGTGGGCCCGGGGGCTTCAATAGCTCGGCCGTCGCTGCGCCGTCGCTGGTTGCTCAATTCGTCGCCAGGGACAGAAAAGCCGGAGCGCTGGCGCCCCGGCTCAATGCGAGAACTGACTTAGTGGACATGGAACCCCCGCTTTGTCATCAGCGAGGGTTCGCCGAGCAGGTGGCTCAGGCCGTGCGTTTCCCCCGACGCCAGCCGTAGCCGAGCAAGCTTGCGAGTCCGCTGCCCAGCAGGGTGAGGGTGCCGGGTTCGGGAGTTGCGATGGCACCGAACAGACCATGGTCCTCGATCTGATCAGGCCCGGGAATTCCCGCCGTGAAATACAGAGTGTTGGTACTTGTCCCTTGGGCACCATTCCCAAAGGCAAGGCCCCAGAGGCCTTGGTTGACAAGAGGCATGCCGTTAGAGCCATCCAACGTCCCCACCTGGACTCCAGTCGTGGGATCGAAAGCGTTAATGGTGCCGTCGCCGAAGTTTCCAACTAACAAGTCATTGCTGAACTTGCCAAAATTTCCCGATGCCAATGCCATGCCCCAGGGCGAGTTCAGCGCGCCCATCGAAACCAGTCGCTGGACGAAGGTGCCATCAGTGTTGAACACGGAGATGAACCCGCATCCGGGACAAGCGACGTCATCGTGCTTGGCGGCATTCTGCATCGCATAGGTCACATACAACTTGCCGCCGACAGCTTGAATTCCAAACGGAGCGAAGCCGGAGGGAATGCCGGGATCGGTGAAGTTACCGGTGAGAGTTACCTTAGTGAAGGTCGAGTCGAAAACAGAAACGTTCCCGTTGTGGAAGTCCGTAGCATAGAGATAGGAGTTGCCGCCGCTGGCGGCAAGCGCCAATCCCTTGTAGACTGCTCCTGTTCCCGACTGGTCGGCCCCCAATTCGGCAGTCGTCCCCAGGGCGCCTCTCCATCCTGCGATGGTTCCGTCCTCCGTGGCAAAAAGGAACCGATCGCCATTGAAGCCTGAGCCGCCATTGAAGACCTGTCCGGTGGGAGCACCTTGTCCACCACCCGGCGCAGGAATCGACACCACCAGTCCTTGCTTCACGCCTGCCCCGTTATAGATCGTGGCCAGGCCTTGACCGTTGTCCGAAATCCAAATAGGGCTGCTGGAAGAAAAAGCTATTCCCCACGGATTCACCAAGTCTGGGTCCATGAACCGGGCAACGCCGGGTAAGTCAGAAACGAGATTGACTTGTCCAAAGCTGTTAAAGTTGTTGGGTGCTGAGTAAAGCACCGTCGGGGTTGCAGCTACCATGAACACGGCCAGAGGTAGCATCCACAGGCGTAGGGCCCACTTCTTTACAGTCATTGCATGACCTCCTCACAATTGGTCGATCTCGATCGACCTCGCGAATGTAGCTGCTGACCCTCCGTGGCGTTGTCATGGCGCTGTAGATAAGTTGTCAACAAATTGTGACAGCGAAACCGGCGGGCAAATCGTTATTCAACAACCCAGTCGAGTTTCGGTCTCTCCGCGCTATACACGCGCATCGAATGTCACAGAATTGTGAACTCTCCGTTGACTGGCGGCATCAACTGGTATTACCTGTTGAATTACGAACGTTAACAACCACTTGGGGTAGAGGACAGATGGACAAGGTTCTCGCTATTGAAGACGATCCCGCCGTACAGCGTGCGCTGCGTCGGACCTTTGAGACCGCTGGGTACGACGTAACCATTGCGCCGGACGGCACTTCCGCCATGGATGTGTTTCGTGCGACCGCGCCACGCGTGGTGATTCTCGATCTGCGCCTGCCCGGCCGCTCAGGACAGGACATCTGCCGCGAGATCAAGCGCCTGGCGGCGACCGTTCCCATCCTTGTATTGAGCGCGGCCAGCGACGTGGTCGACAAGGTGCTGCTGCTGGAACTCGGCGCTGACGACTACGTGACCAAGCCTTTCAGTCCGCGAGAATTGCTGGCGAGAGTGCGCGCCGCCATCCGTCGCCTGAACCAGAATCCCGAGAAAAGCGACACCTTCAGTTTCGATGATGTGGAAGTGAATTTTTCCAAGATGGAGCTGTGGAAGGCAGGGAAATTAGTGCCGCTAACTCCGCAGGAGTTTAAGACACTGCGCTTCTTTCTGAACAATGAGGAACGGGTGGTTTCGCGCATGGAGCTGCTAAACGAGGTCTGGGGATACAATAGCTATCCCACCACCAGGACGGTTGACACGCATATCCTGCGCTTGCGGCAAAAGCTGGAGAAGGATCCCGGCGAGCCCGTCCATTTTCGCACCGTTCATGGCACCGGATACAAGTTTGTTCGATAAAGCTATCACTGCGAGTCGAGGAGAGCGTCCATCCGGCTTAGAACAAAATTCCTGATCGCCATGTTGCTGACCTCCGCCGGACTGACGGCGGTATCGCTCTTGATCGTGCAGCGGAGCGTCGAGAACCAGGTCCGGCGTAACTTGCGCGTCGATCTGGCCAACTCGGTGGAGACTTTTCGCCGCGTCCAGAAGGAGCGGGAGAACTCGCTCGCGCGTTCCGCAGAGCTGATGGCCGACCTTCCCGTGCTCAAGGCGCTGATGACATCGCGTCATCCCCCAACCATTCAGGATGCCTCGGCGGAGTTGTTCCGTCTCTCGGGCGGCGACCTGTTTGCGCTGGTTGACCAGTCCAATCAGATCGTGGGGTTCCACACTCATGCGCCGGGAATTACTCTCGATCAGGCCCAACAGTTGCGCGACCGTAAGGCAGCATCCGACGACTCGCAACAGTGGTGGTTCGCGGGCGGCCATCTCTATGAAGTATTTCTTGTGCCGATCTATTTCGGGCCCAAGTCCGACAACTCAATCCTGGGAACGGTGGCGATCGGGTACGAGATCAATGCGAATGTCGCCCGTGAAGTGGCGCGCGTTGCCGCCGGCCAAGTTGCGGTAGTGTGCTCCGGTACGGAAGTCGTGAGCACCGTCGACTCGGCCGACGTCGCGAAGCTGCAACAGGCGCTGGCGGAGCAAGATGCTTCCTCCCGGCCGATGGATGTGAAGTTGGGCAACGAGACCTTCGTTGTGGCCGCGCTCACACTCAACAACGGCGAGCCACCCGTCACCATGTTCGTCATGAAGTCTTATGACCAGGCGGCGCAGTTCCTCAGCCATCTTCGGCAACTTTTGCTGGGAGTCGGTCTGGGCGCGGTGTTGATCGGCAGCCTGCTGGTCTATGTCATCGCCAGCACGTTTACCCGTCCGCTCGAACGGTTGGTGGACGGCGTACGTGCGCTGGGCAAGGGAGACTACGCGTTTCCGCTCCAGGTCGGAAAAGATGGCGAAGTCGGCGAGGTGACCAAAGCGTTCACCGGTATGCGTGAAAGCCTGCAGCACGCGCAACAGCGCTTGCTCCACTCTGAGCGGCTGGCGACCATAGGCACCATGGCCAGTTCCATCTCGCACGATTTGCGGCATCCCCTGACAGCGGTGCTGGCCAATGCGGAGTTTCTCGCTGAGCCCGATTTGTCGCCACGCCAGCGGGAAGAACTTTATCTCGAGATCCGGGTAGCGGTGCTCCGTCTGACCGACCTCATCGACTCACTGCTGGAACTATCCCGTCCTGCGGAGTCGTTAAACCTGACGGAGATAGTCTTGGAACATTCGGTGAGCCGCGCGATCGAGTTGATTCATTCGCATCCTGAGTTTCACAAAGTTGCGCTCAGTATCACGTCCAGCGGAGTGCATTCAACGATGTGCGATCCGCGCAAGATGGAGCGGGTCTTGTATAACCTGCTGCTGAATTCGTGCCAGTCGGTACAGGCCAGGGGCGGGCATGTCTCGGTCTCGGTCGAAAACCACGACAACCATCTCGAAATTCGCGTCATGGATGACGGTCCAGGGCTTGATACGTCGATACGAGACAAGGTGTTCCAGCCATTCGTCAGTCACGGAAAAGAGAACGGCACTGGATTGGGACTCACGATTGCGCAAAAGATCGTGCAGGACCACTCCGGTCAATTGCAGGTCGAACGGTCAGCGCCGGGATGCACGGTGATGTGCATCATCCTGCCGCGTCTGGAGGCGGCCATTGCCACCGCCGTGCGCACCGGCAACATGGAAGTCTAGACAACCGGCCAAGGCCCATAACTTGATTGCACAGAGGTGGGAAATGAAACTCTGTCAGGTATCGCGATTTCCGCGCATGGCGCTGGTCAACGTGACCGCCCTGTTGCTGGCTGCCAGCGCGTCTGCCCAGGCACCAAAGACCATGAATGACGATAGCGGCGTGACCGCGTCATTAAATGAGCTACAGTCCGAGGTGCGCGAATTAAAGGACCTGGTGCAGCAACTCAAGCAGGAGACCACCGCAAGCCGTGCCGAGATGACGCGTCTGCGGCAGGAGTTGGAGGCAGAGCGCGCCGGTCTCGCCGCCAACCCCCAATCCGGTACCGATCAGGTTGACGCCCGTATAGGCCACCTGGAGGACGAGCAGCAGATGCTCTCCGGCAAGGTTGACGAGCAATACCAGACCAAGGTGGAGAGCGCGTCGAAGTATCGCGTGCGACTTTCGGGTGTAGTGCTGTTCAATCTGTTCAGCAATCAGGGTACGGTGGACAACATGGATGTTCCTACGCTGGCCTATCACAGCGGCGGTCTGGACTCGTCGGGCTCCTTCGGCGGGACACTGCGCCAGTCGATCTTCGGCGTCGAAGTGTTTGGACCTCAGGTGATGGGAGCCAAAACCAGTGGCACCGTGAACTTCGATGTCGGAGGAGGGTTCCCCGACGTTTCCAACGGAGTGAATTCCGGGCTGGTGCGCCTGCGCACTGCCACAATGAAGTTTGATTGGAAGAACACCGACCTGGTCGTGGGTCAAGATCAGCTCTTCTTCTCGCCCAACTCGCCGACTTCGTTCGCCTCGTTGATCGTGCCGGCGCTGTCCTACTCTGGCAACCTGTGGGCGTGGACGCCGCAGATGCGCGTCGATCACCGCATCAGTCTGTCTGAGAACTCCACCTTAACCCTGCAGGGCGGCATTCTCGATTCTCTGACGGGCGAGCCTCCGTATTATTCCTACACCTGGTATCGCACCCCGCAGGCGGGTGAGCGCGCACGCCAGCCCGCTTACGCCGGTCGGGTCGCCTACTCGCATCCGCTGTTCGGACACACTTTCACAGTCGGGACCGCAGGCTACTATAGCCGCGAAAATTATGGATACGGACGCGACGTCAACGGTTACGCCGCCATGGTCGACTGGGTCCTTCCCCTGGACAAGTGGTTTTCACTCAGCGGCTCGTTCTATCGCGGACAGGCAATCGGTGGGCTCGGTGGAGGCATCGGGCGCAGCGTGCTCTACAGCGGACCGTTGATCGATCCCACTACCAGCGTGCTCCCCCTCAACACTGTGGGCGGATGGGCGCAACTGAAGTACCGTGCCACGTCCACTCTCGAATTCAACGCTGCGTTTGGCCAGGACAATCCGTTCGCCTCCGACGTGCGCGCCTTCGCTGACGCTGAGAGTTACGGCGATCCTACGCTCACTCGCAACCAGGGCATGTTCGCCAACGTCATCTACCGTCCGCGGTCCGATTTGTTGTTCTCGCTGGAGTATCGTCGCTTAAAGACTTTTTCGATTTACGACTACAACTCAACCGCTGGCCAGGTCAACCTGGGGATGGGAATCTTATTCTGAGGAGATCTTTGAGGGGACATAAGAAAACCGCTTTTACGCTCGCCGTGATCGTCGCGCTCGGCGCGATGGCGGCAAGCTCGGTCGCCCAGGGTGTCAACGTCACTGGCCGCGTCACTTATTATGGCGGCGTGAATCCACCGGGGGGCGTCTCCGCCGTAGTGTGGTTGGTGCCCGCAGGACAGCCGGCCACCGATCTGGTCGCAGTACAACCAGTCGACGCCGTTCTGCGCCAGAAGAACAAAGCATTTGAGCCGCACCTGTTGGTCATTACCAAAGGGTCGACGGTGCAGTTTCCCAACCTCGATCCCTGGTTCCACAATGTGTTTTCGCTATTCAATGGCAAGAAGTTTGACCTTGGACTCTACGAGGCGGGCACCACTCGCACGGTGCACTTCGATCGCGAGGGCGTCTCCTATATCTTCTGCAACATCCATCCCGAGATGAGCGCAGTAGTGGTTGTCGTGCCGAGTCCGTACTATTCCGTGGCCTTGAAGGACGGTGAGTTCTCAATAGCCGGCGTTCCTCCGGGTCGTTACATAGTGCATGTTTGGAGCGAGAACTCGCTGCCCGAAACTCTCAGCGCTCTGTCGCGCGAGGTGGAAGTCAACGGGACCCTGCATTCTGTGGGGACATTGCGCGTCCTCACGACCGACACCGCGCATACCCAACATAAAAACAAATACGGCAAGGATTACGAACCGCCCTCTCCGAGCAATCCGGTATACACGCAGCCGTAATCTTGCCTGGATTCTGCCAACCGTCAGTTTCACATCGGACGCGAGTGTGACCCGGCTCACTGCATCGCGGGCCTCGCCCGAGCCAAAATTGGCCATGGTCTCCAGTCCTACAACACGCACTCGACATGAAATAACGAACTTTGCTGAACTCCGCCGTCGCGCTCGGCCGTTAGGTCCCAAGCGAGTTGCAGTAGTAGGGGCTGACGATGAGGTTTCCCTGACAGCAGCCTATGGAGCGCTGCATCTCGGCCTTGCAATTCCAGTGCTGATTGGCAACGAGCGGAAGATCCGTATCAAGGCGGCAGCACTCGGGCTTACTGATTTGACCGCGGTGGCGGAGTTTGTCAGCACAGATAATCCCGCAGTCGTTGCAGCCGGCATGGCGCGCGATGGCGACGTCGAGCTTTTGCTGAAAGGTCACATCCGCACCGATGAACTCTTGCGAGCTGTGCTCGACAAACAAGCTGGGATGCGAACAGGACGTCTATTGAGCGACGTTCTGCTCTACGAGGACAAGCTCACGGGCGCACTTCGACTGGTGGGTATCAGCGACGGTGGGCTGAATGTTTCCCCGAACCTGGAGCAGAAGAAACAGATCGTGCAGAACGCAATCGAGGTCATGCGTTGTCTGGGCCGGACGCGCCCGAAGATAGCGATCATGAGTGCCACGGAAGCGGTCAGCGAGTCGGTGCCCTCCAGTATCGACGCCAGGAAGCTAAGCGAAATGGGCGCGGCCGGTGACTTCGGTGATGCTGAGGTTTTTGGCCCTCTGGCGCTCGACTGCGCGCTTCTGGAGTCGGCAGCGCAGGCCAAGGGGATCGAGCATCCGGTGGCCGGTCACGCCGACTGCATGGTGGTTCCCAACATCGAAGCCGGCAACCTTCTTGGAAAATCGGTGAAGTATCTGGGGGGCTCGCAGTGCGCTCACGTGGTGGTCGGCGCAAGGGTACCAATCCTGATTCCATCGCGGGTGGAGAGCGTGGATGACAAGTTGAATTCTATTGCGCTGGGGGTGATCTATGCAGCCCGGTGAGTTCAGGATACTCGCGATCAATCCAGGTTCCACGTCCACAAAGATTGCAGTGTACGTCAACGAGCGTCCCGACTTCGCCAAAAACATCCGCCACTCCGATGCCGAGATGGTGCAGTTCCGGGGACGAGCGGTGCTCGATCAGCAGCAGTTTCGCTCCGCGCAGATTGAAACTGCCCTCAGTGAAGCGGGACACAACGCCCACCAGTTGCATGCGGTGGTCGGACGGGGCGGTCTTCTGCCCCCCTTAGCCAGTGGCACCTATCTCGTTGAGAAGGAAATGCTCGCGGAGTTGCGGCTGGCCAGGCGTGGAGAGCATGCCGCGAACCTGGGCGCGTTCCTGGCACACGACATCGCGCAGAAAGCCGGTATACGGGCCTACGTCGTTGATCCGGTCAGTGTGGATGAGTGGCCGGAGTGGGCGCGCCTGTCGGGATCGGCACTGCTGGAGAGGCAGTGTTTGTCGCATGCCCTGAATTCGAAGGCGGTGGCCAAGCGATATGCCCGCGAGTCCGGCGAACGGTACGAATCGCTTCGGTTGATCGTGGCGCACTTGGGCAGTGGGATTTCAGTATCCGCGCACCAAGACGGCTTCATGGTGGACGCGACCAATTCACGTGAGGAAGGGGCCTTTTCCGCGGACCGTGCCGGCGGGGTGCCAGTGATGCAGTTGGTTAATCTCTGCTTCAGTGGTCAGTACACACAGAAGGAACTGGAACAAAAGCTCTTTGGCGATGGCGGGTTGTCTTCCTATCTTGGCACGACAGATTTGATGGAAGTGGAGCGCCGCATTGCGGGGAGTGACGCAAAGGCCAAAGCTGCATTCGATGCCATGGTCTACCAAATCGCGAAAGAGATCGGAGCGATGGCAGCCGTTCTGCACGGGCGTGTGAATGCCGTGCTGCTAACCGGCGGCATGGCGCATTCGCAGAGATTGGTCTCATTGTTAACTGAGTACGCCAACTGGATCGCTCCCGTCACGGTCTATCCGGGAGAGGACGAACTGCAGGCGCTCATGGAAGGCGCGCTGCGAGTGCTACGCCACGAAGAGCAATCAAAGACTGTGTTGCTCGGCCAGGGTTCCGTGATCGAAGTTTAGGGCGACATCTTCAAATATCCGAATCTTCGGCGTCCCTTCGATCACCTTTGAAAGGATCTTCAACACTTGCGGATAGACGGTGGTATTGTACGCGTCTGCATTACTCTTGTTATTCCACAGGCTGATTGAAATCCGTTCCAGGCTTCCGGGATTTGATAGCGTGATTTCGCCCTTGAAGCCTTCCTCCTTGCGAAGTAAAGGTAGGATCTCGTTCTCTAGTATCCGGGCGAACTCGTCCGCCATGTTAAGCGCTTTCACGCGGAAATGGGCATTACGGGCAAACATCTTGGCCTCTCCCTGAGGACAGCGACGGGGCCGCCGCCTCCGATCGTGGTGACCAGCTGATTTTTGTGGACGAAGGCGATGGCCAGCCGAAGCCGACGCACTATCTCGCATAATACCGCGATATTGCCAAGTCGCAAGCCTGGAACACTGCACCGGCTGTTTTTTCGTGTCGAACGCTCGATCTCACGTTCGGACGGTCGGCTCTACGCCATCAACAGTAAGTTGTTGAATCTTTGACAGTCGCCAGCTATCCACCTACACCGCTGAGCGTGGCTTCGGGTGATACCAGACGGCACGGTGCGGCTTCTTCTTGACAATATTTGCTACGTTTTGCGGCAGTTGCGCAAGTCGTCCGGATTTGAGCTGTTTGAGGGTTGAATAGCGCCTTGTGTAACCACCTCCGCGAACTTCGCAATGCCTGGTAGGCGCACTTACTCGTACCGCAGCGCCTCGATGGGATTCAGTTCGGAGGCTTTGCGTGATGGATAGTAGCCGAAGAAGATTCCGACGGCGGCGGCAAACAGGCCGGAGTACAGCAGGAGCTGCGGCGTCAGCTTGATCTCCCATTGGAGCAGGTTTTGCATAAGAGCAGACGTTCCGATTCCAGCGAGCACTCCTAAGGACCCGCCTAACAGGCTTATAGCAATAGCTTCGCTGAGAAACTGAAGCTGGATGTCAGCCTCGGTGGCGCCGATGGCCAGGCGAATTCCGATCTCGCGTGTACGCTCGGTGACTGATACCAGCATGATGTTCATGATCCCAACGCCGCCGACGAGCAACGCCAATGACGCCGTGGTTCCCAGCAGTAGCGTGAACAGTTCGCTGGCCTGCAGTTGCATCCGGATTACGTCCTCTGGACTGCGGATATTGAAATCGTCGGGCTCGTCTGGGTGGAGACGATGGCGCTCGCGCAACAGCCCTACCGCCTGCTTCGTCGCGATCGGAATGGCCGGGCGTGAGGTGGCGGAGAAGAAGATGTCATCGAGCCAGCTGGTCCCGCCGATGCGCTTTATCGCGGTGGTGTAAGGCAGGGCAACAAAGTCGTCCTGGTCCCATCCGCTGGCCGAGGCTCCCTTCGGCTCGAAGACGCCGATCACCCGGCAGGGCATAGCTTGTACGCGAATGCTCTTGCCTACGGGATCCTCGTTGGGGAAAAGATTCTGGACGACGGTTTGGCCGAGGATGCAAACGGGAACGTCTCGTTCGACATCATCGCGGGTGAAGATGGTGCCGCTGGCAATCTCGAAGCGACGAATGTCGAAGTACTCGGGAGCTACGCCACGGTACGTCGTGTTCCAGTTTTGATTGCCATACACAACTTGAACATGGCCATCAACGTTGGGGCTCATTCTCTTGAGGCCTGGAATTTCCGCGAAGATCGCACGCGCGTCTTGCACCGTCAGGCTCTTGGTCTCGCGCGTCCCGAATCGCACTCCATTGGTGGCGCGGCTGCCGGCCTCAACCCAAATCATGTTGTCGCCCAGCTTCTGCAGCTGTTCCTCGACCCTGGCAGACCCGGCCTTGCCCACTCCCACCACGCAGATGAAAGCGGCGATCCCCACCACCAGGCTAAGAATGGTGAGTACCGTCCTGATCCGGTTGCGCCGCAAGGACTTCATTGCTTCGCTCCAGATGGAATGGGCATAGATCCACATGACGGTTGCTACCAGCGCTCCTTTGTGGCTGACTCCAAGCCAGTGCCGTGCCTGATCTCATTCATAGCGTAGCGCCTCGATGGGGTTGAGCTCCGACGCCTTCTTTGCCGGATAGAAACCAAAGACCGTGCCAATTGCAATTGCGAAAATCGGAGCCGCCACCACCACATAGGGCGGGATCAGTATGGGCCATTCCAGCGCCTGCGCAATGAAGAGTGAGCTGCCTATTCCAAACGCGATTCCCACGGCCCCTCCGATCAGGCCCAGGAACATGGCTTCGATCAGGAACTGCCTTCGTACGTCCTCTTCGGTGGCGCCTACGGCCAAACGAAGCCCGATCTCGCGGGTCCGCTCGGTGACCGAAACCAGCATGATATTCATGATCCCGATACCCCCAACCAGCAGAGCAATGCTGGCGACAATCGTGAGCAGAATCGTCATGACGGAACCTTGTTCGGCAGCAGCATCGGCGACGTCAGCCAGGTTTCGCACCACAAAGTCGTCCGGATCGTCGGGGCGAATTTTGTGCCGGTCACGCAACAGGCTCTCGATCTGACGCTGTGCGACATAGCTGGCGTCGCGCGAGACCGCCGAGACCATGATCCAGCGAATCCAGTCCTGGCCCAGCAGCTTCTTCTGCACCGTCGTAAGGGGAGCGAAGATCGCGTCGTCCTGGTCCTGTCCGCTGCCGGGGCTTATTCCCTTGGGCGCAAGCACCCCAACGACCTTGAACGGAAGCGTGCCGATCCGAATGGTCTCGCCGATGGGATTTGCTGATCCGAACAGGTACTTGCGGACTGTGTCTCCGAGTACTGCGACCGTGGCGGACTGGGTGAGATCGTCATCACCGAATGACGTACCGCTGGCGAACGGCCAGTTGCGCACTTCAAAATACTGAGGCTCGGTTCCGTTGATCTGGGTCGCCCAGTTCTGATTGCCGTACACCACCTGTTGGCCCGTCCCGGTACCGGGTGCCGCCTTCGCAACGGATGGGCAATCGCGCGCAATGGCCCGGGCGTCGGCCAGGACAAGGTTCTTGGTTTGCCCGGCGCCAACGCTGACCCCGTGAAGATGGACCGAGCCGGAACCGACAAACAGCATGTTGGAACCCATCGCAGCCAATTGCTCCTGCGCCTTGGCGGCCGCTCCCTGGCCGATGCCCACCACGGCGATCACCGCTCCCACGCCGATGATGATTCCGAGCATGGTCAGGCTGGAACGCAGCTTGTTGCGGGCTAACGCGCGAATCGCAAGCAGAAATGCAGCCGAGAAATCCATAACGACTAAGTCAATCCTCGATTGTGGGCAGCGTCTTTAGCACTTCACTCGCGAGCTGCGGCGAGCGAACAATGTCATCCCGCTTGATATGTCCGTCGCGGAAGACGATTTCGCGCTTGGCGAACTGAGCGATGTCCGGCTCATGCGTTACCAGCACGATGGTCAACCCCTCCTGATTCAATCGCTGAAATATTTCAATGATCTCTACCGCGGTGCGGCTATCGAGGTTGCCGGTCGGTTCGTCTGCCAGCAAGAGCGACGGCTGGTTGGCCAGCGCCCGTGCAATCGCGACTCTCTGTTGCTGACCACCCGACAGCTGTGCGGGAAAATGATCTTCCCGTTGTGCGAGTCCCACCAGCGCCAGTGCCTCGCGCGCGCGTGCCTCACGAGCTTTCTTGCTGACCCGCGAATAAAGCATGGGGAGTTCGGTATTTTCCAGTGCCGAAGTGCGGCCAAGCAGGTTGAAGTTCTGAAACACGAAGCCGATCTTCAGGTTTCTTATGCGGGCCAGCTCTTTCTTGGAGAGTCCCGAGACGTCGATTCCATCCAGCAGGTACTGACCCGCCGTCGGCTTGTCAAGGCAGCCGACGATATTCATGAACGTGGACTTCCCGCTGCCGCTGGCGCCCATGATGGCCACAAAATCGCCGGCCGCGATGCTCACGCTCACGCCGCGGAGAGCATGCACCTCGGTTTCGCCAAGCTGATAGGTCTTCCGAAGGCCGCGAACCTCGATGAGCGGTACGCTTCCGGCCGACCTTGCTGATACGTCTGCGGTGATTGGATTCAGACTCGTCATAACCTAGCGCCTTGGTCCAGCCAACCCCGGCCCAGCGGAGGTGCTCTTGACTGTTGTTGCGCCCGTCACGAGTTCCTCGCCTGGCTTCAGGTCGCCGCCCGTCATCGCGGTGTAGGTGTGATCGGTCAGCCCAATCGAAATCTGCACCGGTTGCAGCGATTTGTCGGAGAGCAACTTCCACACTATGGCATGATCGCCAGTTCCGTTCGTGCTTGAAGCTGCGGCCGGCCGCGGGCGCGTGGCGCCACCCGTCTGATTGCCAGTCGAGTCAGAACCAACCGCAGCGGACGGCACCGCCTGAATTCCGTACTTCTGGTACAGTTCCTGGATCTTTACCGCGGGCAAGTCGGGTTTGTAGCGAAGCGCGGCGTTCGGGACCTTGATGACATCGCTCACCGACGCAACAGGGATGGACACATACGCAGTCATGCCCGGAAACAGCTTCATGTCCGGATTGTCAAAGTCCACGATGGTGTCGTATGTAACCACATTTTGTACAGTCGTGGCATTCATCCGCACCTGGTTCACCACTCCGTGAAACGACTCTTTCGGGAAAGCGTCGACTTTGAAGTCGGCATTGTGCCCGGGACGGATCTCGCCAACGTCCCCTTCATCGGTTTTCGAATAAACCCGCATCTTGGTCAGGTCGAGCGCGATGGTGAACAGGGTGGGCGCCTGTAGCGAAGCGGCCACGGTCTGCCCGATGTCAATACTCCGGTTCACTACCGTCCCATTGATCGGCGCACGAATGATGGTGTAGTCCAGATTGGTCTGGGCGACGCTCAGACTGGCCTTCCGTTGCGCGACCTGGGCCTCGGCCTGCTGGATGGCCGCGCGATCGGACCCGACTTGCGCCGTGATGGCATCATAGGTCGCCTTGGCTTGGTCGAGTTGCTGCTGGCTTACCACTCCCTGCTTCGCCAATCCGACGGCGCGATCGTAATCCAGGCGGTTCTGATTCAGCGTGGCCTGGTCTTTAACCAGGTTCGACTTGGCTGCTGCCAGCGACGCTTCGGCATTGCCGAGGTCAGCAAGTGCCTGGAGAACTGCGCCTTCGAATAATTTAGGATCGATCTCCGCGATGATCTGGCCTTTGGTGACCTTGGAATTGAAATCCACGTACAGCTTCGAGATCATTCCCGAAACTTGCGAACCGACCTGGACCGATGTGACCGGATTGATCGTTCCAGTGGCGTCGATTACTTGCCGAATGTCACCCTTTTCCACCTTGGCCGTGAAGTACTGCTCTTCTGGATCCTGATTAAGGCGGTATGCCGCGAAGGCAGCGATGGCCCCCACGATGACGAGAAACCAAAACCAATATCGCTTGATGAGTCCCAATTTGACCTGCTGATTTCTAGGTTGAACACGGTCTATGTTATCAGTGAGGCTGCAGGCGGAACGGCCGGGCAAGACCTAATTCTGACCGAGTGTCTTTCAGCTAAAACACTCTTCAACGCTAGGACGAGTCTGATCAGCGACTTGGTAATATTGGCAGGATCAAACCGAAAGGCGTTTTAGGATCGTTATGTCTAAGTCCAATTCTGTCTTTTATGTATGGATATGTCTGTTCTTGTGTGCGGTGGGTACCGTTGCCCAGAGTGTGCCTGCGCCGACCGAAGGCGATTACATCGCTCAGAACTTCCATTTCCGTTCGGGTGAGGTGCTCCCGAGCCTGCGGCTGCACTACACGACATTCGGCACACCCAAGCGCGATGCAAACGGCACAGTTACGAACGCCGTGATCATCCTTCACGGAACAACTGGTTCAGGCAAGCAGTTTCTGTCGCCCCAGTTCGCGGGCGTGCTGTTTGGGGCCGGCCAATTGCTCGATGCGGCTCGCTACTACATCGTTCTGCCGGATGGCATTGGGCATGGAAAGTCCAGCAAACCCAGCGATGGCCTGCACGCGCATTTTCCGCGTTATGACTACGACGACATGGTGTCGGCGCAGCATCAACTGCTGGTGGAGGGACTGCAGGTGAATCATCTACGCCTGATCATCGGCACATCGATGGGCTGCATGCATTCATGGGTGTGGGGCGAAACCTATCCCGAGTTCATGGACGCCATGATGCCGCTGGCGTGCCTGCCAGTAGAGATCGCGGGCCGCAATCGCATGATGCGCAAGATGGCCATGGACGCGATTCGCCAGGATCCAGCATGGCAAGACGGCGAGTACAAAGCCCCACCGCCCGGCTTAAAAACCGCGCTCGACGTGCTACTAGTCATGGGCAGCAGCCCATTGCAGATGCAGAAGCAATATCCCACCCGCGATGCCGCTGATACGTACCTGGACAGCTTTATTCGGACGCGCTTTGCATCGACCGACGCGAATGACTTTCTTTATGCCTTCGATGCGTCGCGCACCTATGATCCCTCACCCAACCTGGAGAAGATTCGCGTGCCGGTGGTGGCGATTAACTCCGCGGACGACTTCATCAACCCGCCGGAGCTCGGAATCATGGAAGCGCAAATCAAACGCCTTGCCAAAGGCAAGTACGTGCTGCTGCCGATTACCGACCAGACTCGGGGGCATGGCACGCATACGCTTCCGGCGATCTGGGAGAGTTATCTGAAAGAGGTACTTAACGAATCGCAACCCTGATGTGTCTCAGTGACACGTTGAGTCACGTCCACATTTGGCGCCATCGGACCCCGGCGAGGCATCTTCGCCCGCAATTTTCCAACGAGTGGCGCTCCTGGTAGCGATTCCTAACTGGCGCCGGCGCACGGGTTCTCGCTCCTGCACGCAATTTCGGCGAGTGCTGGCCTGGGAAAGTCCTGATTTACCCGTAAGATGGTCAATATGGCGTCCGAGACGGCCAACGAGAAATTACAAATTGAGGTGGATTACGAGCGCTTCCGCAATCGTTATCCCGAATACGCGCAAACCGCTGCCGTAGACCGCTTGCGTGCGACCGAATATCGCCGGTTGGATGAACAGGGTCAGGTCTATCTCGACTACACGGGGGGCTCTCTCTATTCAGAATCGCAGCTGGACCAGCACCTTGCGCTGCTGCGTTCGGGCGTTTTCGGCAATCCGCACTCGACCAATCCGACCTCAACGGCTATGACCAGGTACGTCGAGCGTACACGCCAATCCGTGCTCAACTATTTCGGAACCAGTGCGGCGGAGTACATTCTTGCGTTTACGCAAAATGCCTCAGGCGCGCTCAAGCTGATTGGCGAGTCGTTCCCATTCGCGCCGGGGAGCCGCCTGCTGCTCACCTTCGATAACCACAACTCGGTAAACGGTATTCGCGAATTCGCGCGGACCAAAGGCGCCACCGTGGCCTATGCGCCACTGCTTACCCCAACTCTCCGTCTCGACAGGAATCGGCTCGACGCCCTTATGGACCAGGCCGATCCGGCCCGCGAAAATCTTTTCGCCTATCCAGCGCAGTCGAACTTTTCCGGCGTCAAGCATCCCTTTGATCTTGTGGCAAGAGCGCAGGCCAAGGGTTGGCGTGTACTGCTCGACGCAGCCGCCTACGTGCCTACAAATCGTCTGGATTTGACAGCCGCGCTTCCCGATTTCGTGACTCTGTCCTTCTATAAGATGTTTGGTTATCCAACCGGAGTGGGTGCCCTGCTCATTCGCAAATCGACATTTGCAGAATTGAAGAGGCCGTGGTTTGCAGGTGGAACGGTAAACTTTGCGTCAGTTCAAGGTGGCGCTCACGTGTTGGCCCGCAGTGAAGCCGCGTTCGAAGATGGCACCCTGAATTACCTCTCGATCCCGGCAGTGGAAATCGGGCTGCGCCACATCCAGGCAATCGGAATGGAATTGATAACGGAGCGTGTCCGCTGCTTGACCGGATGGATACTGGATGAGTTGCTGGTGCAGAAGCACGGCAACGGGCACCCCATGGTGCGCATCTATGGACCAACCACAACCGAAGCACGCGGCGGGACCGTGACGTTCAACCTCTACGACCCGCATGGACATCTGCTGGACTATAGACGGGTCGAGGAATTAGCCGGCAATGAAGGAATCTCGTTACGCAGCGGGTGCTTTTGCAATCCCGGCGTGGGAGAAATTGCCGAGGGACTGACCGAAGACGATATGCGGGCGGCGTATGCGTTAGGAGACGAAGCCAATCTCACCAGTTTCATGCAACTGATGCAGCACCGTGGGCACAAGAGCGCTGGAGCACTTCGCGCTTCCATTGGCCTAGTCAGCAACTTCGCTGATGCGTGGCGATTCCTGCGATTCGTCGCTGGCTTTCGCGATCAGACGCGACTTGCCACCGGAACTGTCACCTTCGACATAGAGTCGTGCCGAATCATTCGTGATGGCAGCTAGCCTGGCCGCGCGCAAGCCCGTCATCGCGTCGACCAGCTTCCTTCTATGGCTATCGGTCACGGCGGCTTGTGCTCGCTATCACTGTCCGCCAATGGCATGTGCATGATACTGGTTTGTTTGCCCGAGCACGGGAATCGCGATTACTTCTCTCACCGCGACTACGGCCAACGCGCCGGTAAGGATAAAGCATGGACACGAAACACCTGGGTATCAACAGCAAGCTGATTCATGCAGGACACAAGGCGGATGCAACGGGTTCGGTGAACGTTCCCATCTACCAGACATCCACGTTCGCTTTCCGCAATGCGGCCCATGGCGCAGCACTGTTCGCCGGCGAGGAAGACGGTTACATCTACACGCGCATCGGGAATCCCACCATCGCCGCTCTGGAAGACAACGTCGCCGAGTTGGAGCACGGCTGCGGTGGCATCGCCACCAGTTCTGGCATGGGTGCTGTATGCACCGTCTATCTGGCCCTTCTTGGCGCAGGCGCGCATCTGGTCAGTACTGCATCTGTCTACGGTCCTAGCCGGGGATTGATGGAGAAAGATTTTTCGCGTTTCGGAGTGAGGCCACCTACGTTGACACTTCCGATTTCGCGCAAGTTCAGCAGGCGATCCGACCGAATACGCGCCTCGTCTATCTGGAGACGCCTGCGAACCCCACCATGCAAGTCAGCGACATCGCACGAATCTCGGAACTTGCGCACTCTCAGGGCTGTCTGGTCGTCGTGGACAACACCTTCGCCAGCCCGTACTTGCAACGGCCGCTGGAATTGGGTGCGGACGTGGTACTTCACTCCGTGACCAAGTTCATTAATGGCCACGCGGACGTGGTCGGCGGAATCATCGTGGCCAAGGAGAGGGACATCTACAAGCGTCTCCGCAAGACGATGATTAACTCCGGCTGCAACATGGATCCACATCAGGCGTTCCTCGTGCTGCGCGGAATAAAGACCCTTGGAATCCGGGTTGAGCGGGCCCAGCAAGGCGCGATGGAAATTGCGCGCTGGCTGGAGAAGCAACCCGAAGTGAGTAGGGTGCTTTACATCGGTCTGGAATCCCACCCCCAGCACGAACTAGCCAAGCGGCAGATGAGCGGCTTCGGTTCGATGATCAGCTTTGAACTCAAGGGCGGAATGAAAGCCGGCCGTTTGTTGATGGACCACGTCAAGTTAGCGACTCTGGCTGTTTCGTTGGGCGGCGTGGAGACGCTTATCGAACATCCGGCGTCTATGACGCACGCGAGCATCTCCCCTGCGGATCGCCAGGCAGCCGGATACAGCGACGGGCTGGTGCGGTATTCGGTCGGTATCGAAGACGTAGCGGACCTGATCGCCGATCTACGCCAGGCTCTCAATGCCGTCGCCGACGCGCAAGACGTACCGGATCAAGATAGCGTCGTTATGCCTTCTCGGTACCAACGGGGTTACGTGTATCAGTCAGGAAGCAAGCGGAAAGTGTGGTACGGAATGTTCCGGGAGGACATCCGGACCCCCGATGGTCAGATTGAGCGGAGACAACGCAAGATCCGTCTCGGCAGTATGGCCGAACTCCCGACAAAAAATGCAGCGCGAGAGCGCCTGTCAGACCTCCTGCGGGTCTCAAGTACGACGACGGATATGAGTTTCCAGGAACTCGCAGAACGCTGGGAAAAAGCCGAAGGGCCGACGATGACGCCACCCACTTTCGGTCACTACCACAACGCACTGAATGCGTATCTGCTTCCGACGTTTGCGAACCGGAAGATCGCCAGTATCAATCGCGAAGAGGTGCAGACATTTCTGGCGCAGCAGGCTTCGAGTTACAGCAAGAGTTCGCTGCGTAGCATGAAAGTCGTCCTTGGGCTTATGTTCGGCTGGGCCTGCGACTGCGGATGGTTGCCGAAGAACCCGTGCACCAGGTTGAAGTTGCCACGGGTGACCGGCGGCAGGAAAGTCATCCGGGCCATACTGACGGCTGAACGAACGCTGGCTATTGTTGCGAGGTTGCCTGAGCCGTATGCGACGTTGGTTTTGTTTATTGCGGCTCTCGGTCTCCGAATTGGGGAAGCCATTGCAGTTAAGTTCTCCGATTTCAAGGGAGGCGTTCTCCACGTCTGTCGCCGAATCTACGACGGCGAGGTCGACGCTCTGACGGATACGGCCTCAGAACGCTACTTGCCGGTCGATCCGTCGCTCATGGCGAGATTGGAAGCTCTCGGAGCTGGTGAGTGGGTATTTCGCTCGCGCACAGGTACACCTATTAATCCGGGGAACGCTTTGAAGCGCATACTGAAGCCCGTTGCGAAGGGACTCGGGATTGAACTTGGAGGATGGCACGATTTCAGACACTCGCTCTGTGTCAACCTCCGACGCAACAACGTCCACCCAAAGGTGATCGCTGCAACGCTTGGCCACGCGAAGGTAACCTTCGCGCCGGAGGTCTACGACCACGCTTCGGTGGAGGACATGCAGGAACCGCTGACTGAAGTCGCCAGCCAGTTGTTACTAAGTGTTACCAAGAACGCGTCAGTAAATTGAATAAGTATTGAAAACAGTGGAGTTGGTGAGCGCGGAAGGAATCGAATCCGCGCTGAAACGTACATTCAACAACATGCAGAGCAACGGACGGCAATTCTAGCGATCTTAGTACATGCAAGGCAGTGCGAATGGCAGGTGAACGGCAGGTGAGAACCCCCGTGGCCTCTACAGTGTCGAGGTGGCATTATATTAGCCGGCGATTGATCCTAAGGGGTAATAGCCGGAGAAACCGGCAAAACCTGCATGCACGGCGCAACTTGCTACCAAATTGCTACCCAAAAATACGGCAAGTGGGTTCGAGGGCTGAATCGCGAGGGATCAGCCCTTAACATTTCACGGTCGAACTCGCAACATTAGATTACAAGAGGCTGAATTACAGGAAGCACCGGGAATCCAGTCAGACACATCGTCAGATGCCGCCGGAAGGCGGTTTTATTGTTTCTGGTGAATCCCGACAGATTTCTGTCCAACCTGCATGCTTGACCGCCCTTTCACGGGGCGGTTTTTCTTTGGACTCGATCCAAACAAGTTTCAAGGGAGAAGCACATGGAATCCACGAATGGCACCGGCGGTCTAGGAGCCGGCCAACTCGTAACATGTCGCCTGGACGAACTCCGCCCGCACCCCAGTTACGCCCGGAACTGTCTCACGGTTCCGGCCTCCCAATTGTCCGCACTCGCCGAGCAAGGTGACCACGCTTTTCTCGAGCCGCTCGTGATCACACAAGACCGCACGATTCTTGACGGATACGCTCGGTTTGAGCTGGCTCGACTACAAGGGCGAGCAACGCTCCCCTGTATCGCATACGAACTGACCGAGTCGGAAGCCCTGCATTGGCTACTGCAGAAACATCGCCGCTCGAATGGCTTGAACGATTTTAGCCGGATACTCCTGGCCCTGGAACTTGAACCTTGGTTCAAAGAGAAGGCTCGGTCGAACCAGCGAGCCGGTGGTCGGCAGAAGGGTTCGTCAAAATTGACAGAAGCTGGAAGGCTGGATGTTCGGTCCGAAATTGCCGCTGCCGCAGGGGTGTCCGTAGGGAACGTCACTAAGGTCAAGCAACTGACGATCACTGCGCATTCGGATCTTCTGCAGGCGCTGCGCAGCAGAGAGATTAGCATTCATCGGGCATGGCGTTGGAGCAAGGCGCCTCCAGAAAGACAGCAGGAGGAATTGCGGTTCTATCAGAGCCAGAGGGGCGTAAAGAAGACTATTCGGCTTCTCGTGTCGCGGCATCGGTCGAAAAGCCCGCCCGCCGTGCCCGATCGTGGCAATCTGTCCAGACAATGGTCTGCGCTTGAATCGACGCCTGGCGTGCACAGCGCGGCGATAACAGGTGCGCGAGAAGTTCTGAGCAGACTTCCCACTGATCGGAGCAATACCGCGCACAAGACAGGGGTCCGACTGACCGCGCAGACCAGGGATGCGGTTCTCGGCAAGCTTCGCCATGCCGTAGCCTTCCAAATCGGCCTTTGGGACACCGCGTTAGAAATTGCTGGGATGGTCGATGCTGACCTGGTATTGGTCCTGGGGTGGATAAATTCAACCAGCATCGTCGCGGAGTCCGGACTGGAGTTGGGACCTAAAGACTTGGAAGACTTCCTCGGAGGCGGCAAGGACCTTTGCAAAGTTGGTGGGAAACTTTCCTTGTATCCCGTGCAGTGAATCGAGGCTGATCCGGTCGCTTAGGATTCATCGGCCCGTGGGGAAAACTGTCTTTCTTGGCGAACAAACGGGTCTGAGGATCTCGAACTCAGAGGAGTCAAAAACCACATGCGTAACGAACAACCGCTAAAGCAGATCTTGCGTTCTACACGAGGTCACTGGGATCGCCCCGAGACCCGCAAAGCCGTCCGCGAGAACTTTGCAAAAATGATCGATTGCAGAACCCCTGCTTTGGGCGCAGAAATCTATGCCTCGGAAACCGAGGAAAAACTCGTTCACCATACCTGCAAGTCGAAAGCTTGTCCGAGTTGTGGGCATCGTGCCACCCAACTCTGGCAACGGGAGCAGTGGACCACCCTCCCCGACATCCCGTATGCGGGCATCGTGCTTACTATGCCTGATGTTCTTTGGCCAATCTTTCAGCAAAACCGGCATCTCCTCTACGACCTGCCCTCGCTCGGAGCCGCGGTGATACAGCAATGGGTGAAAGCCAGACATGGTGTTAGCGTGCTGCTTATGGTGGTGCAACACACCTTCGGTCGCCGTCTGAATTTCAATCCGCATCTCCACATCTTGGTTTCGGCTGGCGGTCTGCAGGAGGCGGAAGGTCGGTGGATCGCTCCGCTGAGCTTTGAGAAAGAAGCGCTAATGCATAGGTGGCGCTACGCCCTTATCACGTACCTCCGAGAGGCAATACGGGCAAACGTGGTCATGTCGGATTTGGGCACTGAAGAGTTCAAGGAGATTTTGACGGCGCAGTACGAACGCTGGTGGAATATCAAGCTCACTGGCCTGATGTCGAAGCAGCATTTCTTGGGATACGCCGGCCGCTACATTCGCCACCCACCGATCGCACAGCATCGTTTCGTGACGGTCACGGATCAAGAAGTCCAGTTCTTAAGGAAGGATCTGAAACTGAAGCGGCAGGTGCTGACTCGATATTCAATCGAGGAGTTTGTTGCCATTCTCGCCGAGCACGTGCCGGACCGCTACCGACACGGGATGCGCTATTTCGGGTTGCTGGCACCTCGTAGCAAAGGCCAGACGTCTGCTGCGCTGTTTGCGCTGCTGGGGCAGAAGAAACGCCCTCGTCCACCGCGGCTGAGCTGGGCGAATTCGCTGCGAAAGCATTTCGGGGTAGACCCACTTGTCGATACCAGGGGTGCTACCATGCACTGGATCGGTCGGCTGAGCCCGATAGCCTCGTAGCCTTAACGCAGATTCCAGTCCGACTCCTCAATCCTCTCTTGGCCATCTTCAAGAGCGCAGTTTTCCACTTTCGACCCACACCGCTGCTCTAACTCTGCTAGACAACCCCCATCAACCCCAAGATGTGCTCAATTGTCCGGTTTTCTTTATGAAATGGATTTTTGTTTTTCCTATACATCAAGGGCGCGCCTTTTGGATACCCGCGTTGCAAGCGGAACAGGAAGCCCACTTGTGGAACTGTGAGGATTTCACTGTTACAAATTTGCCTACAATGGAATTTTCGGAGATTTCAGAACGGCTGTATCTTATTGAAAAGATTGGTCGGGGAGAGAGGATTTGAACCTCCGACCCCCTGGTCCCGAACCAGATGCCAGTGCTTACTGAAACTTGTTGAAATTTGTTGTTCTTAAGTGATTGATATTGAAGCTGTTGTGTGCCGCTTATAGAAAGCTATTGAGATTTGTGGTTCTTTGAGGCTTTGACAGTTACAATTTTGCCTACAGCATATTAACTAATGAGTAAACGGTCGCTCATTCCTTCTTTGATGGGAATCTGTGCCGCACTCTCGCAGCTCTTGGTCAACTCGTTTTTTCAGCATTCTCGGGTTCTTTGCCTGTGGAGTGTAGCAATCCGGCGTGTCTCAGTTTTGGGGGGCAGTCCAGCCCGCGGTTCAGTCGGCCGTTCGGGAAAGTATGTCGACGAGGCTCTTTTGAAGCCGGACCTCCACCAGACTACAGTGAGGTGACGACTCGATTTCCTGCCCCATATCGTCGGTCAGGGGGAAAAGGATTTCTCTCTTTAGTTGCAATGGCTTGCACTATCGACTATTGTAATCGTAGTAAGTTGTTTCGTTTCATGCCATTGGTTTGGAACTAAAATTGCTCCATTCGACTTGAGGTCAAGAAGTATGCGCCTCTGAACCCCGCCACTTTTCGGTTACAGAGATGTCCCGGAAAGTATAATCAGTCCGGAAAGTTCAACTCAGGAGAGGGAATCATATGCAGCGTAGAGTTACACTCATCGTACTTGCAGCAACCTTGGCACTAGCACTGGCAGCCACAGCGCAGGCCGGCACGACTTACCAACTAGGCGACGTTTTCGTTGCCGTCGGCAACGGCCTAGTCAACGAGTACACCCCTGCGGGAGTGTTCGTCCAGACCATGAACAATGGCACTGGCAATGCTTACACGACCGGTATGGCCTTTGACTCGTCGGCAAACTTGTACGTGACAAATTTCAACACCACGACGTCAAAGTTCGACAGCAGCGGGAACCTGGTCAATGCGGCTTGGGTCACCGGACAGACCAACAACGAATCAATCGCGATGCCTGGCGGCGCATTTCCGGCGCTGATAGGTGATGCATCGCGGAACACCATCGGCCAGTACAATAACTCGGGCACCCTGATCAATACCTACACGGTACAAACCGAAAACCGTGGTACCGACTGGGTTGATCTGCTGCCGAATGGCAAAACCGTTTACTACACTTCCGAAGGCAGCACGATCTTTAGTTACGACATTTCGACTTCCACCCAGAATGCTCCGTTTGCTACGGGCCTTCCGGGCGGAGCCGCTTACGCCTTGAGAGGAATCACCTCCGGATCATTCGCCGGCTACGTGTTGGTCGCCGATAGCACCGCCGCTCTGCTGATCAACCCATCGGGAGTGATCGCGACGGTGTATAACTTGCCGGGCAACGCCGGAGCCGATTTCGCTCTGAATCTCGACCCAACGGGCACGGCCTTTTGGACGGCTGACCTTGCCTCAGGAACCGTTTGGGAAGTTCGGATTTCCGATGGGGCCATTCTGGAGCAGTGGAACCCAGGATTTGGGGGCACTACTGCTGGCCTCGCAGTGTTCGGCGAGAAAGGTCAGGGCGGTACTCCGGAGCCGGGTACGCTGGTGCTGTTTGGTTCCGCGGTCATCGGAATGGCCGGCGTTTTACGTCGCAAGATCAACCTGTAGTTGGATTGCAGTTGAATCTACGAAGCCGGGGATATGCTCCCCGGCTTTCTTGTGTGTGCGCCCGGCAGGGCGCATTCACTTGGAGGTGAAAGTTGTGCCTCGCCAAAACTCTGCACGTCCCAGAATCAATGACTTGGAGGCGCACCTGCCCGGAGCGCCTTTCGCTATGATCCCCTGATTTTTGTGCGCCTTCGATACCTGCTCGTCCGGGTCATCTCCGTCTTTCGTTCCCGAGAAGAACTCCTCCTGGAGAACCTCGCCCTTCGGCAACAACTGCTGACTCGGTACGCTGCGAGCCGGAACCTGGTCTAAGATTAGGTAGTCGGCCTGCCGTCTGGTCGCTCTTAGGCTCCTGTTTTCAATGCATTCCGGATTGAAGGGTAGGAGCGCGACCAGCACTGTGGTCAAATTTGTAACTGGAACTTCCACGAGGATCAACAGCCTTCAACAACCCTGAAAATGCAAACTGCTGATTTCAGGGCAGATAGTCTGTATACCAGAAAGGTAACTCACCTAATCCCGAACCAGATTCCATTACTTGGTGAAACTTATTGAAATCTGTTGATCCTAAGTGATTGATATTGAAATAGTTACAAGTCGATAGTTGAAATCTGTTGAATCTTGCGGTTCTTTGAGGCTTTGACAGTTACAATTTTGCCTACAGCACGTTAACTCATCAGTAAACAGCAATCCTTTCCCTTATTGAGCCCTCGCATCGATTTGCCCACCGAGACCGTGGCGAAAGTGGGTGAAGAAGCGTCGGAAGGATTCGATGGTGCGTTCCTTGCCGACCCAGAGCAGGCGGGTGAGCCCCTGGTCGATCTGGTAGACCAAGGTCAGGTACTTGTGGCCCTTGGCGTACTGGATTTCATCCACACCGATGGCACGGATCGACTCCAGCGTGCGATGCTCCATGCCCCAGCCGACCACATACTCGACGGCGTCGCACACCTTATCCCAGGAAGTGTGGAACGCCTCGGCGGTTTCCTTCCAGGAGAGCTTTCGCGCCCAGCAGGCCAGAAACAGCATATAGGCTCTGGTCAACTGGTGCTTACCATCGCTCCAGGGAACCTCCTCGACGACCACGCCACAATTCTGGCACTCGACGCGCCGCATGCGGTATAGCAGGAAAACCAGAAAGCCCCAGAGAGGAATGAACTCGAAGCAACGCTGGGGAAGATGATCGTAACCGGGTGCCGGCTGTTGGCACCCCGAGCAGATCGCCGCCGAGCCCTCCCGCGACCGGACGTCCACTTCGATGCTTTTCTTGTCGGAGCCGACGCGGGCTTGTTGGTAGACGAATCCCTGGTGGTGGTGGCAGCGATTTAGAATCGTGATCAGTTCCATGGGGCTTGTGATTTCGAAGGCGAAGACTGCCAGAGTAAACCGCGCCACCTCGGCGCCATCCGATCCTTCCGCCTACTGTCTCGAGCTGGACAGCTGGCCACGCTCGTGGATGAGGTTGGAAAAAGACCTGGTGCCGGCCGTCAGCACGTCGACAACCTGTGGATGCTGGGCGGAGAGATCATCCGCGAACTGAACGAAGACCCTTCTCTGAGAAAGGTCGCTGCCGACCGTCTGGGCGATGTGATCCATGCCGACGGCGGCCCGCTGATTCATAATGGCTCTGAGGAGGCGCAGCGCTCCTTCGACTCGACCTGCCGCAAACTCCACCGCTTCCTCAGTCAACCCCAGCGCTGAGCCGCCAGTTATCTACAGATTCCCCGGACGAAGCCTCTTTTTAGAGGGGATTCAGAGGTGATGGTGACAGGGAAGGCAAACAAGCGTGTCATTGCTGCCGTCAGGGTAGAAGCTGATCTAAGCCCCAAAACACGAAGTGCTTGGCAATTAGCGCCACATCCTTCTGCGGAGCCCTGCAATTCCGGCCAACCATAAACCGGCAACAGTTGACGGCCATGCGGTCGCGCCTGCGGTGATGAGTCCCGTCCCGACGAGAGTCAATGTTGCAGGCTCGGGTGTCGGCGTAGAAGGCGCGCAATTGCCGGTATCGACAGTATTGTCATCCATGGTGACGGCACCATTCAGGGCTATTGCTCTGCCACAATTAATGGTGGCGCCGGTGTTTAGCGTGACGCTCGCGTCAGCGATGATGCTCCCATAGA
>Ga0097691_1000100_pt1 | contig 79553 bp, 82 predicted proteins | sample NGESurdeep072012_8_FD_72858 | JGI IMG/M metagenome (GOLD analysis project Ga0097691, IMG submission 72858) | Arctic peat soil microbial communities from Barrow, Alaska - NGEE Surface sample 210-1 deep-072012 | ecosystem: Environmental > Terrestrial > Soil > Wetlands > Peat ...
TGCGGTGCGCGAGTACATCCCGGCGATCAAGGCTGCCGCACCGGACGCGCCGCTCGTCGTGCACTTCCACAACGACCTGGGACTTGGCGCGTGGAATACCGTGATGGCGCTCGGCTCCGGCGCCGAGGTGTTCACCACGAGCGTGAATGGCATCGGTGAGCGCACGGGCAACGCTCCGATGCACCAGGTGCTGCTGCAGCTGCGATACCTGTTCGGCATCGAGATCCCGCGCTTCAAGTACGACAAGCTCCGCGCGCTCGCGCGTCACCTCGAGAAGGTGAGCGGGATTCCCGTACAGCCAAACGAGCCCGGCATCGGGCTGAACGTCTTCACGCACGAGTCGGGGATTCACACTGCCGGCATGCTCATCCATCCCGCGATCTATCAGTTCATGCCGCCTGCGGACCTGGGCGCCGAGATTTCTTATGTCTACGGCAAGCATTCCGGCGCCCTGGGGATCGAGCACGCCCTGCGTGACGCGGGAATCCGACCCGAGCCGGAGCTCGTGGCCGCGGTGCTCGCGGAGGTCAAGCGGATCCGAGAGGAACGCGCGGAGCGTAGTGACTTCTCCGACTTCCACCGCCGGTACTACGATCATCTGAATCACATGGGCTTGAGCGCCGACGAGGTGGCCGACATTGCCCGTGCTCTGGCTGACCACAAGAAGAATTGATGGCGACGACAACCCGCACCGACACGTCGAATAAAGAGGAGTATCTCCATCTGCATCGCTGGATGTGCATGGCGAAAGCGCTCGACGACCGGATGCACATCCTCGTCAAACAGGGCCGTGCCCCGTTCGTCGGCTCGAGCCGGGGGCACGAGGGCATCCAGGTCGCATCCACGGCAGCCATCGGAGCCGCGGACTGGCTCGTCCCTCACTATCGCGCGCTCGCCAACTCGATCGTGCGCGGGCTGACGATGAAGGAATGGATGCTCGCGGTCTTCGCCAAGGCGGCTGATCCGCTTTCCGGGGGACGCAACATCCCGGGCGGCTGCTTCAGCTACCGGGCGCTCAAGATCGCGCCGGTCTCGCAGGTCGTCGCGAGTTGGATCCCGAAGGCCTCGGGGATTGCCTACGCGGCCAAGCTGAGGGGCGACGGCTCGGTCACGCTGTGCACGTTCGGTGACGGTGCGACCAGCCAGGGAGACTTCCACGAGGGGGTCAACTTCGCGGCCGTGCACCGCCTGCCGGTCGTGTTCGTCTGCGAGAACAACAGCTACGCGATCTCTGTGCCCATCCGGCTTCAGATGGCGAATCCCAACGTCGCCGACCGGGCCGCCGGATACGGCATTCCGGGCGTGACTGTGGACGGGACCGACGTGCCGACGTGCTACGCGGTCTGCCGGGAGGCCGTCGATCGGGCACGCCGAGGAGAGGGGCCGACTCTCGTCGACGCCAAGATCTGGCGCATCAACTCGCATACCTCCGAGGACAACCAGCTCAAGTACCGGACCAAAGAGGAGATCGCGGACGCGTCCGAACACGATCCTATCGAACGCTACGTGGCCTGGCTCATCGAGCGTGGCTGGATCGCCCCGGAGGGGGCGGCGAGTGTCCAGGCCGAATGCGACAGGGAGGCCTCGGACGCCGCCGACTGGGCGGAGCAGCAGCCTGACCCCGTCGCCGAAGACGCCTTGAAGCACGTATTCGCCTAAACCTCGGATACAACTCCGTATCCCCGGGCTAGACTGACGATCGATTTGGAATCACAATCCGGCAGCTCGCAGGAATCAGCGGCGCCTGAGGAACCGGCTCCCGCCGTGCCCACTCATGAGACGACTCCTGTCTGGGCCAGGACCGTTCCTGTTGCACCACCTGTGAGCGACAACGGCGCGCGGACCGTCGAAACCGCCCCGGAAGCCGACCCCCTGCCCGCGCTCCCCATGCAGAAGGAGTCGGACCCCGTATGGGCCAAGACCGAGACCCCCGCCGAGCCTGCGACGCAGACCGATCCCAAGCAGGCGGTGCCCATCCAGAAGCCTCCTCCCAAGTGGGCACAGACGGTACCGGCTCCACCGGGAGAGCCCCTTCCTGAGACCGAAGTTCCCGCCACCGCGTCGAAGCGGACGTGGCCCCCCGCCGGCGGACCGCAGAATGTCGCAACGGAGGGCGAGTCCCAGAGTGCCCTTCAAGAAGATGTCGCCCCCGCGCAGGGGGCGGTTCCCGAGGAAACAGACGTCTGGCCGCCGGAACCGCCGACTGAGCACACGATGCCGGCCTGGCCGCCATCGTCGACCATCAGCGAGGGCCTTCCGGAGCCTTCGACGATCCCGGAGGCGCCGCTCTCCAGCTGGCCCGATTCTTTTGACTCGGTACCGGAGATGACCAAGCCGCCCGCGATGACTGCGCTTCCGGCCGCGACTGTTCCGCCCGCGCGGACGGCCCCACCGGCCGCGACTGTCCCACCGGCGCCCACCGTGCCACCAGCCGCGACGGTCCCGCCGGCCGCGACAGCGCGTCCCGCCGCGACAGCGCCTCGAGCTGCGACCGCGCCTCCAGCCGCGGAGCCACCTGTCGCAACCGTCCCTCCGGCGCCGGCACCGGCTCCCGTTGCGACAGCGCCTCCTGCGGCGCCGGCAGCGGCTCCCGTTGCGACAGCGCCTCCTGCGGCGCCGTCACCTCCTGCTGCAGCAGCGCCTCCCGTTGCGACAGCGCCTCCTGCGGCGCCGTCACCTCCTGCTGCAGCAGCGCCTCCCGCGGCGACCGCGCCCCCGGTACCGACCGCGCCCACCATCCCACCGGCAGTTGCGCCCATCTCACCAACTGTGCCGCCTGTCCAGCCGGCGGCGCCCGCGCCTCCGGCGCCCATCCAGCAGAGCATGGACCCGGCGATCGACTGGCCCGCCCCGGTGCCGATCCCGTCCTGGGCGCCTCAGATTCATGTCGGTGGCACGGAGCAGCGGGCCATCGTGCAGCCATCCCAGCCGGCTCCACAACCCGCACCGCAAGCCCCGCCCGCGCAGGCTGCCGCCGCGCCGCAGCCACCCGCTGCGGCCCCGTTCGCGGTGCCGTCTTCGGTCGCCCCGCAACCGGCATCCACACCGCCGGCCCAGCCGCCGGCCGTGAGCAAGTCGTCATGGGAGGTCGTAAGACAGCAGCCGAAGGTCGACCCCAAGAAGGTCGTCCCGACACCTGAGGACCGTTCCTATGCGGAGTGGTTCGCATGGGCGAAGCGCGGCGGGGCGCCCGCGGGCGCATGCCACGCGGCCGCCCAGGGAGCATTCCAGGCGCTGTCGAGCGGCAAAGACGTGGCGACTGCGGTGCAGTGGGCGACCGCGGCTATGACGCGGCCGCCGGTCGCGGTCTCGGCCGATCGCCAGTCTTACTGCGCCTGGTTCTCACTCGCGAACATCGACCTGAACCTGGAACAGCACAAGGCGCACGCGTTCGCGACAGCCGCGGTGCATGCTCTCGATGCCGGCGCAGACGCCGCGAGCGCGCATGCGGCAGGACTTCACGCCGCAGGCATCAAGTAGCCGCGATCAGTTAGTCCCATCCTCAACGCCGGCCGCGCGCCTAGCGCAGCGAGCGGACGGTCCGGCTGGACGCCGTGCCGGCGGCGCACAGCAACATCATTCCTCCAGCGATGAGGAACAACAGCATCGGGTTGAATTGCGCGACCGCGCCTGACACCGCGTATGCAACCGGCGTTAGGCCAATCGACGCCAGCATCACCAGAGACATCACGCGTCCCTGCATGGCGGAGTCGGTTCGCCGCTGAAGCCAGCTGATGCCATAGGTGTTGACGACGCCGGTTCCCACACCGGAATAGGCCATCAGCAACGCCGCAGGCACAAGCGAAGGCACCAGCCCGACGGCGACCATGCCGACCCCGAGCCACGCGCATAGGCCCACGATCAGCCACCCGAACCGCTTGGGCGGCGGCACAAAGCCTGCGCCCAAGGCTCCCGCGGTTGCGCCGACTCCCCATGCTCCGAGAAGGATGCCGAGGCCCCCGGCACCGGCGGCGAATCGCCCGTGCGCAAGCGTCGGGAGCCCAACGCCGATCGCGCCGTTGGCGCCGAAATCAATGATCGCGATGACGATCAGCGTCACCCGGATCCCGACGTTGGCCCAGGCGTACCGAAACCCGGCCGCGATCTGTCCACCCAGGCCGCCGTCGGGGTGGGTTGCTCCCGAGTCGGCGCGCGACGTGGCAGGCAGCCACAGGACGAACGGGATGCCGATCGCGAAACATGCGGCGTCGCCGGCGAACGCCCACCCGACGCCGAACGCGGAGACGATGAGTCCGCCGATGACGGGGCCGACGATGATCGAGGCCTGTCCCGTCACGTTGAGAACCGCGTTTCCCGCCTCCAGCTCGTGGTCGGCGACGACTTTGGGGAGGATCGAGGTGCGAGCCGGCATGAAGAACGCGCCGACGATGCCCAGTACCAGCGAGATCCCGTAGACCTCCCACATCTGCACATGTCCGGTGATCACGAGGGCAGCAAGGGGTGCGACGAAGACTGCGCGCAAGCCCATCGACCCGAGCATGGTCAGACGCGGAGAGATGCGATCTGCCAGCGCGCCTCCCACGACCATGAGCAATGCCCTTGGCACGGCCTGGACCACGAGCACCGTGCCGAGAGCGAGGCTCGATCCGGTCAGCTGAAGGACCAGCCAGGCGAGGGCGATGTAGCTGAAGAAATCGCCGAACAGCGAGAGGGCCGTCGCGATCCAGAGCTTGCGAAACGACCCGGATGAGAACACGCTCCACAGGCTTGGCCGCGGCGCCCCCTCAGGGGCGGATGTGACGAGCTCCTCCGTCAAGGCGCTCACGACCGCACCACGCGGCGGGCTTCGCCCGTGGGGTCTATACGATCAGCCATCCGCTGCAGAAAGCGGGCCAGCAGGCCGGTTCGCGCGTGTGCGTAGTAGACGAGCGCATCGGCCTGTCCCATGCGCACGCGCTGCTCCTCGAGGTTGCGAGCGAAGTCCTCCGGAAAGTGGTCGGCACGGTCAATCGGATACATCGCCCCTCCTCAGTTGCTCTCGAGGCGGCTGAGCGCCTCGTCGACGGTTATGTCCCCCCGGGCCACCTGCTCCATGAGCTCCACCCGCGTGGGGGATGGGGCCGACGGCGCCCGGTCGATTCCGATCTTTGCCAGCAGCGCGTCGAAACGGGCGCGCGCGGTCGGGTAGCTGACCGCGAGGTGGCGCTCCAGCTCTTTCATGTTCCCGCGCGACGCAAGAAAGACGCGGAGCAGGTCACGATCCTCGTCCGTCAGGACGCAGAACTCGCACGAGGTGAATGCCCCGGACAGCTCGGTCGAGCATTCAGGGCAAGTGAGCCGCGTCGTGGCCAGACGGTGGTTGCAAACAGGGCAGCTGGACGGCGGCCTGCGCGTGGTGGATCTTGCCATCTATTCGACCGCGATCCGGATCGTGCCCATCGTGCAGTCGCAGTCGAGGGTTCCCGCACCGGACCCGATTGTCACCTCGCTCTTGCCGGCCGGCTCCACGTTTTCAAACGAGATCTCGCCCAGCGTGGTCCGTGCTCTGATGCGGACGCTGGAGGTCCTGTCGAGCGCGACACGCACCTCACCCATCTGGCAGCGGATCGCGCTCGCGCCGTTGTCGAGGTGGCCCCTGGCGGTGATGTTTCCGGCCGTCACCTTGAGGTTCATGGGCCCCTGAAACTCCGTGATGTCGCAATTGCCTGCCTGGACTTCGGCGGTGACGGCGCCCTTCACTCCATAGATGCGAAGGTTGCCCGCCTGGGTCTTGGCCGCGAGCGCCAGCGCCGGGTTCATGCGGACGGTCAGCTTGCCGCCGATGTCGACGCTGGGGATTCTGACCCCGCCCTGCGGGCGACTGAACACGAAGCTGGCTCCGTCGTCCAGAGGTGACTGCTCGATGATCATCGTGTCGCCTTCCTGGCGTGCCCTGTGCGGCCCTTCGGCGACGGCATGGCTCACGCTCGGGTCACCGATGATCTCGGTGTTTCCCAATCGGGCGAATACTCGGACCTGCTTGACGCCCGTACCTCCATCAGGGGTAGGTGAGGGGCGCCACGCAGAGGGAGCTGCAGGTTCGGTTTCGAGCGCCTCGAGGCGCGCAGCGCCATCCTCGGCAGATAGGGTGCCGGCAGCAACCTGGCTTAGAATTTCTCGTTGAAGGTCTCTCATCCGTCAAATTAGATACGGACACTTGCCACTTTGTCAAGTTTGGAGTCAAAACAGGTAGTTTCAGCCGCCGGATAAGCTTTAGCCAGCGATGCAGACCACCTCCCGCACCTCCTCGGCGACCGGCTGGGCCGCGATCGCCGTGCTTTTCGCCGCGACCACCTGCGTCGAGAGCATGTCCTGGAACCAGCTCACCGCCTACGCGCCGCTCTACCTGCGAGAGCTGCACGTGCCGGCGGCACAGGTGCCGGCCTGGATCGCCGCCATCTCCAGCCTCGGCTGGATCATCGCGCTCCCGCTCGCTCCGCTATGGGGCGTGCTGGCCGACCGCTACAGCCGTAAGGCCATCATCGTCCGCAGCGCCGTGGTCGAGGCGGTCATCTTCGCCGGCTGGGCTCTGTCGACCGACCCGTTGACGGCGCTTGCGTTCCGCTCTCTCAACGGCTTCGTTCTCGGCAACACGGGGGTGATGCTGGCGGTCCAGGCGTCAACCACCCCGAAGCAGCGTCTCGGCCTGGCCGTCGGCATAGTCGCCGCCGGTTCGCCCGCGGGCAGGGCGGTCGGTCCCATCCTCGGTGCGCTGCTCGTCCACCTGGTGGATGTGCGCGGCATGTTGCTTTTCGACGCCGGGCTTTCCGTCCTGATGGCCGTGCTGCTGACGGTGGTCATGCGCGAGGGCGGGCACGCGCGGCCAGCCGACCTCCGCGTGCTCAGCCTGCTGCGCGGCGCGGTCGAAGAGATCACCTCCAAGCCTCTCGTGTGGCGCCTGTTCGTCGCGATGGCCGTCACCCAGATCGGGCTGTGGACGATGCTTCCGTACACCCCGATCTACATCGCACGGCTGGCGCCCAACGACACGGTCACGGCGGTCGGCGTCGTGCTTTCAGGCGTCGGCATCGGCCAGGCGGTCGCCTCTCCCGTGTGGGGTCTCCTCATGCCGCGGTTCGGTCACGTGGCCGTCCTGAACGTCACGTCGGTCGGGGCGGCCGTCGCGCTGATCGCCGTCGGGCTCAGCCACTCGCTGGTCGTCTTCGCTCTCGGGCTGTTCGCCAACGGCGTGTTCGCCGCGGCCATCCTCACCGCGAGCATGGCCGTGATGTCGGCAACAGTGAGTCCAGAGAGACGAGGGGCGGTCCTCGGACAGATCCTGTTTCCCTTTTACTTCGGCGGCGTCATCGGCCCGCTCATCGGCGCCGTGGTGTTTGGGGCGGGTCAGCGTGTCGTGTTCGGCATCGCGGCCGTGCTCAGCCTGGCGCCTCTGATCGTCCTTCTGACGATGCCGCGCGCAATGAAGCCGGCGCGCCCGGCATGACGACGCGGGTCGGAGTCGTCGCGGACACGCACTGTCCCGAGTTTCTCGACCATCTGCCCGATCGGATCTTCGAGGTGCTCGAGGGAGTCAACCTCGTTCTCCACGCCGGCGACATCAACTCGGAGGAAGCGCTGGCTGCTCTAGGTCGCCTGGCGCCGGTTGAGGCGGTGAGGGGAGACCACGATGGATCGCTGGGGAATCTTCCCGCTTCGCGGGAGGTCACCGTGGAGGGAAAGCGGATCGTGATCGTTCACGGCCAGCGAAGCCGCTGGCTGGAGGAGCCGAACACGCTGCTGTGGACGCTGAGCCTCGGATATTTCAGGCCGCATCGCGGTCTTCCACGCGCGCTCAGACGCCGGTTCCCCAACGCTGACGCGATCGTCTACGGCCACACCCACCGCGCCCGCGCCGAGACGATCGATGGCGCCCTGCTGTTCAATCCCGGCGGTGTGCACCAGTGGAGCCCGGCCGCAGCGCGCAAGCGGCTGACAGCCGGGCGCGCGCAGGGCGCAATTGGAAAATCACCAGGCTGGTTCGAATGGTGCTGGCTGCAGGTGGCGCGCCACCTGCGCCGCTACGAGAAGCCTTCGGTGGGCATCCTCGAGGTCAGCAGCTCCGGAATCGTGCCGCGCGTGATCGAGCTCTAGCCCTACATTCACCTCATGAGCGCGCTGACCTACCGCCCGGCCGAACTGGAGGACGCCGAGCTTGCGGCGGATCTGATGACGGCGTCCTATCCACCGATGCCTCAGGACCCTGTGATCACCCGCATGCGCTGGGAAAGCCCAAGGCGTGGATTCGCATACGGGCGGTTCATCGCCGAGAGGAGTGGCACGCCGATCGCCTTGCTGAGCTGGGTCCACGGTCCATGGGACCAGGTCGAGGATGGCCACTGCGAGGTCGAGGTCTGGCTCGATCGCGCGGCACTCGATCAAGACCTCCTCGTCAAAATGTTCAACTGGATCGGCGAGCGGGCCGAAGCCGAGGGACCGCGCATGCTTCTGGCCTACTGCGGAGAGGACGAGCCCGAGATGCTGGCGGCGCTCGCGGCCGTCGACTACCGGCCCGAGCGCACAGAAAGGGTGTGGGAGCTGGACTTGAAGACGCACGGGAGCCGTCTCGCCGCCGAGGCGGAAGCGGCGCGGGACCGAATGGCGGCGACCGGCATCCGGTCGACGACCCTGGCCGGCTGGTCCGACCCCGATCGCGTGAGAAAGCTCCACGAGCTGGACGAGCGGACGATCCATGACGTCCCGCACACCGCGGCCATTGTTCGCGAGGCTTTCGAGGACTTCGAGAAACGAATCGATCGGCCAGACCGCCCGCCCGATCGAGTCTGGATTGCGCTCGACGGGGACCGGCCCGTTGCCATGTCGCATCTCAAGTATCCCCCGGTTCGTGGCGACGTCTGGACTGGATATACGTGTACACATCCGGAATACCGCGGGCGCGGCCTGGCTCGCGGAATCAAGCTCCAGACGCTGGCCCAGGCGGTCGAGCTGGGGGTGCCGCTTGTCTGCACCGACAACGACTCGGAGAATGCCCCGATGCTTCACATCAACGAGAAGCTGGGCTACCGGCCGCGGCCTGGATTTATCGAGCACCACAAACGGGTAACAAAGAAAGACGATGCCTAAAGCCCGGGATTATTACGAGGTGCTGGGCGTGCCTCGGACGGCGAGCCAGAAGGAGATCACGGCTGCCTTTCGCAAGCTCGCGCGTAAGCACCATCCCGACCTGAACGCCGGGGACAAGCAGGCCGAGGCCCGCTTCAAGGAGGTCTCGGAGGCCAACGACGTCCTTTCGGACGCCAAGAAGCGGAAGCTCTACGACCAGTTCGGCCCCGATTGGGCGCGCGCGCAGGCGGCCGGGGCCACCCAGACGGGTGCGCGCGGCGGCGGCGGTTTCCGGCCGGATGCCGGCCCCAGCGCGCAGTACCGCACCGTTTCGCCGGAGGAGATGGAAGACCTCTTCGGCGACGAAGGCGGGTTCGGCGACATCTTCGGCTCGATCTTCGGCAACTCGCGCGGTCGAGCGCGGCAGCAGCAGGTCGACGTCGAGGCGCCGATCACCGTCAGCCTGCCCGAGATCTATCGAGGGACCAGCCGTACCGTCGAGCTGCCAGGAGGCCGTCGCGTCGAGGTGAAGGTTCCAGCGGGCGTCAAAGAAGGCACGGTGCTGAGGGTGCCCGGGTTGCGCGCACGGGTCCAGGTGGCGCCGGACCCCGTGTTCACGCGCGAGGGCAAGGACCTGCGCGTGGTGGTGCCGGTCCCGCTGCACGTGGCGCTGCGCGGCGGCGAGGTCGCTGCTCCTTCGCTCAAGGGCGGACAGGTGCAGTTCAAGGTTCCTCCGGAGACGCAGAACGGGACGAAGATCCGCTTGCGCGGGCTCGGCCTGCCAGACCCGAAAGGCGGCCCCCCGGGCGACCTTTACGCCGAGGTTCGCGTGCAGCTGCCGGTTCCGATGGACGAGCGCACCCGCAAGTGGTCGGAAGAGCAACCACTGGGTCAATAGCCTGCAGTAGCTAATCTCTAGGGCGTTTTGCCCACATCAAACCCCACGAACTCAGAGGCTGCGCCGTGAGTTCGCGGGGATCCCTGGAGCGCTCGAGCCGCCTGCTGCTTCCGCTGGTGTTCGTATCCGGCATGACGTCGCTGGGCGTCGAGTTCGGCGCCTCCCGGCTCCTCGCCCCATATTTCGGCACGAGCCTTTACGTGTGGGGCGTCCTGATCGGCCTCGTGCTCATCTACCTCTCGGCCGGCTACGTCATCGGCGGCCGCCTGGCGGACCGCCACCCGCGCGACGAGGTTCTGTACCAGATCACCGCGTGGGCCGGGCTGTGGATCGGACTCATCCCGCTGGTGAGCTATCCGATCCTGCTCGCTTCGCAACAGGGCTTCAAAGAACTGAGCGCGGGCCTCGTTGCCGGGACGCTGCTTGCCGTCGTGCTGCTGTTTGCGGTCCCGGTCATCCTGTTGGGCTGCGTCAGCCCTTTCGCCATCCGGCTGCTGGTCAAGAACGTGGAAACCAGCGGAAACACTGCGGGCCGCCTGTACGCATTGTCGACCGCGGGCAGCATCCTCGGGACCTTTCTTCCTGTGTTCTGGTTCATCCCCACGTACGGCACCCGCCCGACGCTCGTGGGTTTCGGCCTCGCGCTGGTCGTGATCTCGGTCGCCGGGCTCTGGCCGCGACGAAGGCTGTATGCGGCGTTCGGCATCGCAGTGATCCTCGCGTGGATCCTGCTTCCGTCCGGGATCAAACCGCCGCAGGTGGGCACGCTCGTCTACGAGAAAGAGTCCGCCTACAACTACATCCAGGTCGTCCAGGACGGCACCAAGACGGAGCTCATCCTCAACGAGGGCGAGGCGATCCACTCCATCTACGACACGCAGAGCCTGCTCACCGGCGGCCCTTGGGATTACATGGTGATCGCCGATTCCTTCCAGCCTGCCCAGGCAACCGAGCCCAGGCCGAAGAGCGTTGCCATCCTCGGCCTGGCCGGCGGGACGGCGGCCCGCCAGTACACCGCGGCGTTTGGAGACCAGGTCCAGATCACCGGCGTGGAGATCGATCCGGCCATCCTCGATGTCGCGAACCGCTACTTCCATCTCCAGGCGCCCAACATCCACCCGGTGGTCGCGGACGCGCGGTACTGGCTTGACACGCATCCGGGGAAGTACGACGTGATCGCGCTCGACGCGTACCAGCAGCCTTACATCCCGTTTCACCTCACCACGCGCGAGTTTTTCAGCGGCGTACGCGACCACCTGAGCCCTGGCGGGGCGGTCGTGGTCAACGTCGGGCGCACGACCACGGATTACAGGCTCGTCGATGCCATCGCCAGCACGATGGCGGCCGTCTATCCGAGCGTGTTCCTGGTCGACGTCCCGGACTTCACGAACACGATGGTCTACGCGTCGACGGAGCCGACCACCATCGCCGACATCAAGCACAACCTCGGACTCATCAACGAGCCGCTCGCGAGCGTGATCGCAGCCAGCGCGGTCAGCGAGGGGGGGCTGCGCGTGTCGCCTTATCACGGCCAGGTGTTCACCGATGATCTCGCCCCTGTCGAGCGCTTGATCGACGAGATCATCTTCAGCTACGCCACCGGACACTAAGGGTGACGAGCGACCCGTTTGTGTTCGAACTTTCCGATCCAGCGACGAACGAGTAACGCTACTTCCCGGGATGCACAGGTGCTCGCACCTGCTCGCCCGCGAGCGGGCGGTCAGGGTCCAGACACAAGAGGCGCACGCGACCTGTGGCCACGATCCGGTCCTCCTCGTCGAAGATGGTCGCCTCCCAGACCTGGGTGGTGCGACCGCGAGTGATGGGCGTCGAGATCGCGTGGAGCTTCGCACCGGCGCGCACGGCGCGCACGAAGCTCGTGCTGTTCTCGAGACCGACAACGGACTGGCCGCGAGGCAACGCGAACAGCGCCGCTCCGACCGAGGCCAGCGTCTCGATCAACCCGCAGTGAACACCGCCGTGAACCACGCCGTATGGCTGAAGGTGTTGAGGCCCGACGGTCAGCTCACCCTTCACCTCATCAGCTGTCGCCCGGGTGATGGTGATGCCCATCGTCTCCGGCCACCCTCCGCGCACCTCGTTCATCCGCTCCGAGAAGTCCTCGCTCACGGCAGCAATCCTAGTAGGGCTCCGGATCGGGGAGCGGCCGGCGGATCTTCGGCGCCGATGCGGCCCATCTGCGTTGTTGCGGCCTGCGCTTCTCGCTCACGCATGAACGATGCGCGCGCTGCGATGCTCGGCCGCGCCTAGCATCTGGGCCACCTCGTCGCCGAATCTCTCGCCGTCGGCCCCCCGACCGCAGCCCTGAAAAAAAGACGAGGGCCTGGGAGACCCAGGCCCTCGCCGGTCGACGTTCGCAGTGCTTCCCGCCTCCGACTCCAGGAGCCGGATTCGGTATGGAAGCCCTAGAGGCTTACGCCCTCCCGAGCTCCCGGCTGGCAAACGAGGCGGTTGGCACCACGATTCGGTTTATCCAAGCTTCCGCCTCACCTCCTTTGCCCCACGGGCGTTGAACTTCGCCCCGGAGTGTACCAGTCGAAACCTGCCCAAGGGCTGCAGACCGGAGCGCCAGCGGATCTTCGGCACCCATGCGGCCCATCTGCGTCGTTGCGGCCTCCGCTCCTCGCTTACGCATCGACGGATGCGCGCGCTGCGGTGCTCGGCCGCGCCTAGCATCTGGGCCACCTGGGTCACCGAATCTCTCGCCGTCGCTCCGGTCTGCGGCCCTAGACTCTTCGAGCACTTGAAAACAAAGCGGCTGACCAAGCGCGTCGTCCAGAAGCCCGACGGTCGCTATCTCATCTACTACGCGCCACGCGCAACCAAATAGTTAGTTGAGCGAGCTTCGCTGGCATCCCCTATTGGAAGAGTGGGTCACGGTCGCTCCCTGGCGGCAGGACCGCACCTATCACCCTCCGGCCGACGACTGCCCCCTGTGCCCGACACGGCCGGGAAAGGAACAGACCGAGATTCCCGAGCCCGACTATCACATCGCCGTCTTCGAGAATCGGTTTCCTTCCTACACCGGAGACCAGGGTCGTTGTGAGGTCGTTTGCTACACACCCGACCACGACTCGTCGCTCGGGAAGCAGAGCGTCGACCACATCCAGGACCTGGTCGAGGTTTGGCGCGATCGCACCAAGGAGCTGAGCCGGCTGCCGAACGTCCGCTATGTCTTCGTCTTCGAGAATCGTGGCGAGGCGATCGGCGTCACCCTCAGCCATCCCCACGGCCAGATCTATGCCTACCCGTTCGTGCCTCCAGTGATCCAGCGTGAGCTGATGGCCGAGGCGCGGCACATGCGGAAGACGGGGCGGTGCCTTTACTGCGACGTCATCGAAGGTGAGCGTGGTGGTGAACGGACGGTGCTGCGTGACGAGCGCTGGATCGCTTTCGTCCCGGCGTTCGCGCGCTGGCCATACGAGGTCCACCTCGCGCCGATCGGCCATCGAGGCGGCCTCGCGGACCTCGATCAAGAGGACGATGAATCTTTCGCCCGCACGCTCAAGGGCGTGCTGCAGAAATACGACCGCCTGTTCAACAAGCCGCTTCCGTACGTGATGGCGATGCACCAGAGACCGCCCGGCCGAGGCGGCCGCCACCATCACTTTCACATTGAGTTCTATCCACCCAATCGCACCAAGGACAAGCTGAAATACCTGGCCGGATCGGAGCTCGGCGCCGGCGCTTTCATCCTCGACGCGCGCGCCGAGGACACCGCGGCGGAGCTGCGTGGAATCTAGCCGGGCCTGGGGCCGCTGGACGGGACGGGCGCCCGGCCGAGTGAACCTCATCGGTGAGCACGTTGACTATCTCGGGGGTGTCGTGCTGCCGGCGGCCGTCGACAAGCTCACGTCCGTGACCGGACATCCGTCGGAGAGCTGGTCGGTTGACAGCGCGGTGACAGGTGGCCTGGCATACGTGCAGGCGGTGGGCGAGGAGCTGGGCGTGGGACCGCAGATGGTCGCGGTCACGTCCGAGGTGCCGGCCAAGGCAGGCATCAGCTCGTCCGCCGCCCTGCTGGTTGCGGTGGCGGTTGGACTGCGCCCGGAAATGGACGGCATGGAGGCGGCGCTCGCCTGTCAGCGCGCCGAGCAGAAGGCGACCGGTGTGCAGGTGGGCGTGATGGACCAGTTCGCGTCGGCCCTTGGGCGGCGCGGACACGCAATGCTGCTCGATTGCAAGACCCTCGAATATCAAGCCGTGCCGTTTCCTGACGAGCTGGCGATCGCCGTGATCGATTCGGGCGAGCACCGCTCCCTGGCCGACACGCCGTACAACGAACGCCGGCGCGAGGCTGAGGCGTTTGAACCGAAGCGGCGCCGCCACGTCGACTCCGAGATCGCCCGCGTGCATGCATTCGTGTATGCCTTGGGCCGGCACGACTTCGGCGAGCTCGGGCGGCTGTTGAATCAGTCGCACGAGAGCCTCCGCGATGATTTCGAAGTCTCGACGCCGACCGTGGACGCGCTGGTCGAAAAAGCGTGGGGCATCGCCGGCTGCTACGGCGCGCGCATCATGGGCGCGGGTTTTGGCGGCAGCGTCCTCGCCCTGGTCGACCACGCTCAAACCAAGCCGTTCGCGGCGTCGATTGGCCGCCCTGTCCTTTTCTGCGCAACAGCCGACGGGGCATACGTGACCGCCGATGGTTAGGTGCCGATGAGCGATTGCCTGTTCCTGCCCATGCCGCAGCGTTCGGCGGGCACACGCGAGCTAAGCGCCTGGGAGGCGATCTGGATGCCGCTTGGAGAGGGCGAGGCGGAGGGCCTGACCGTCGGTCGCACCTCCGGCTGGAAGCCGGTCGAGGTTCCGCGCCAGCTATCCGCTCGCGAGGGACGCCAGGCGGTCTGGTACCGGACGGAGTTCCCGCGCCCCGACCATGCTGGACGCGTCGTGCTGCGCATCGGCGGGGCGTTCCTCGCGACGAACGTGTGGCTCAACGGCAAGCTCCTGGGGTCTCACTACGGATACTTCGCACCTTTCGGCTTCGACCTCACTCCCTATCTGAAGGCCGAGAACCTCCTCGTGATCTGCTGCGAGTCGCCGGTCGAGAGCCAGCCGGACAAGAAGCGCCACATCATGGGACTGTTCAACGACGGCGACCTGAAGCCGTATCCGGCGTCCGCTTACGGAAGCCTGCCCGACCGCTACCAGTGGGAGGTGCCCGTCGGACTGTGGCGCCCGGTCGAGCTTGAGTACGTGGGCCCGATCACGATCGACTGGATGCGCGTCAAGCCGCACTTCGAGGGTGGGGATGGCCGCATCGAGGTCGAGGCGCGCCTCCGCAACCTCGACGGCAGGCAGATGGAGGGCGAGGTCGAGCTCAGCGTGCCGGTGCCCGGCCGCGAGACGCTGCGCCTCAAGCGCGATGTTCGCCTCGCCGGGGGCGCCGACCAGACGCTGACCATGCGGCTCGCGTTTCCTGGCGCGCGCCGATGGGATCCGTGGCGGCTGGGCGAGCAGCCGATCTATACGGCCGAGCTCATCACGCGCGATGGGACGCTCGAGTCGGCTCGAGTCGAAGACACGTTCGCGTTCCGCGAGCTGACGTGGGACATCGGCCCGCGACGTTGGGCTCTGTCGGTGAACGGGCGGCCGATGTTTCTGCGCGGTGCGTGCTATGCCCCCTCATACAGGCTCGATGAGTTGAGCGCCGAGCGGTTTGACGCTGACCTGGCCATCGCGAAGCAGGCCAATCTCGACGCGCTCCGAGTCATCGCAAACGTGCTGCCGGACGAGTTTTACCGCCGCGCCGACTCGGCCGGCATGCTCGTGATCCAGGACCTGCCGCTGACCGGGACGTACGTCTATCACGCCTCAGGCGGCGATGCGCGCTTTTTCGAGCAGGCGGCGCGCGAGCAGCAGGCCGAGATGGTCGAGATGCTTCATAACCGGCCTTCGGTTGCGGTCTGGGTCGCCCATGACGATCCGCCGTGGCTCGCGACGAATTCCGACCTCGGCGAAGTCCACGCCGTGCGCCAGAACCACTCGATCGACCAGGAGCTGAAAGCGTCTTTCGAGCGACTCGACCCCAGCCGTCCCGCCCTCGCGGCCTCCGGGGACGTCGACCTGCATCTGATGGTCGGCTGGTCAACAGGTTCGTGGGCGGACCTAGCCCAGGTCGAGCCCATGATGGTGACGGCTTTTGGAGCGCAGGCATTGCCCGACGCCGGCTCGCCGGTGTGGGAACAGATCGAAACGCGCTGGCCGGTGGCGGACGATGAACCGTCCTGGCGCCACGCGGGCTTTCAACCGGTCAACTGGGCGGAGCGAGGCGCTGGCCTGCCATCGGCCCATCAGAGCCTGGAGTCGTACGCGGAAGCGTCGCAGCGATACCAGGCCGACGTCGTCCGCTTCGCCGCCGAGCACATGCGCACCCGCAAGTTCGAATCGTGCTGGGGTGCTTTCGCATATCACCTCGTCGATCCATTTCCGGGTATCGGCTTCGGGCTCCTGGATGCGGCGCGGCGTCCCAAGCAGGCACTCGCGGCGCTGGCGCGCGCTTTTGAACCGACTCGCGTGATCATCGAGGCTCTTGCTTTCGAGCCCGACAGACCGTTCGGCTTCCTGCAGAAGCCGGACCAGCCATTTGCGGCTCGCCTCGTGATCGTCAATGACGACCCGGAGGTCTCCGGCCGCGGCTCGCTCCGCTGGTCGCTGGCACGTGAGCGCGCCGCGAGCGGTAAGGGCGTGAAGCGCCTTCGCGATGCGATGCAGAGAAAGTCCTATTCCGGCGCGGTCGAGGTCGAGATCCCAACCGCCTTCGAGCCGGCGGTGAGCGCGACCACCCTGAGCCTGCCGCTGCCGGCCGAAGGCGAGTACCGGCTCGAGGCAGCGCTGACGGTGTCGGGACATGAGATCGACCGCAGCGAGCTCCTGTTCACGGTCACCTCCTCGCTGCCGCCACCCCGGCCCCGGCCCGAGATACCGCGGTACCTTGCAGAACGGCTCGCCGACGTATCGAGCCTGCGGGCGGAGAAGGAGGGCATGAGCTTCGTGCTCGAAAACCGGACGAGGCCCGCTGTGCTCGTGGGCGTGACCGGCCTGCGCCTCGACGGAATTGTGCTCGCCCGCCACGAGCTGCAGATCGAGACTCATGCCGCGCTGGCGCCTCTGCCACGGCGGCTCGATCTACCGCTGGGGAGACGCGTGGTGGTCCATGTTCTCAGCGGGGATTCGCTCAGCGTGGGAGCGCATTCCCTGGAAGCGGACATCACCGTGCCGGGGATCGCGTCCGGGCGCCTGGTGATCGAAGGTTCGGTCGATTCCTAATCTCAAGGGACGGACTCGGATGCCATACTTCTGCACTACGCGATTGCTGCTTTACGTGACTGATCTCAGGCCGGAAACGGCGCAAGGGAGGCTCTCCACCGAATGTCGGTTGAATACGCATACATAATCCTGGCGGTGGTGGCGCTGGTCGCCGGCATCCTTTACATGAGGGTGCGGCGACGCCGCAGGCGCAAGAAGGCGGCGCCCCCGGTTCGCCCGGCAGCGCCGGCGAGCCAGACGGCTGGAGTGGCTTCGACCTGGGCTCCTCCCGCCATGGCGGTTCGCGGCCCGAGCCCGATAGCGCCGACCATCGTCGTACCGCCGACGCCCTCGCCAAGCTGGGACCAACCGGCGGCCTCGCCGGCGAAGCCGGGCCAGGGAACGTGGGGCGCGCCCGGGGCGCCGCCCGCGGCTCCCGCGCCGACCTGGGGCGCGCCCGCCGGGGCCCCCGCGCCGGCTGGAGGCGCGCCTGCCCCAGCGCCGACGTGGGGATCGCCCCCGCCGCCGGCACCAGCCGGACCGAGCTGGGGCGCTCCGGCGCCGGCAGCCGGCCAGTCGCCGGCTCCCGCAGCGCCTGCCGCAGCTCCAGCGTGGGGCGGCGCTGCACCTGCCCCGTCATGGGGCGCTCCACCGCCTGCCTCCGCGCCTCCGCCGCCGGTTGCGCCACCCGCGCCGCCTACTCCTCCGGCACCCGCAACCGCCGCGCCGGCCCCGGCGGCCCCGGCGGCCTCGCCTGCCCCATCGTGGGGCGGCGATGCGTCGGCCTCCCCCGCGCCGGCATGGGGGGGATCTGCCGATGCCCCTCAGTCACCCATCCCGACCGCGCCGTCTTGGAACCCCCCGGCGCCGGCCTGGACTCCTCCGCCGCCGGCCGCATCTGCTCCGGCAGCACCGGCTTCAGCCGACTGGGGCGCGCCGCCCGCCGCGGCTGCGCCGCCGCCGACGGTTGCGCCCGCGTGGAGCGCTCCGGCATCCGCGTCGTGGGATGCTCCGAAGACCGAAGAGCCCGCGGCTCCCGCGGCGCCGTCGTGGTCGGCGCCGGCCCCTTCGCCGAGCGAGCCGCCGGCCTCCGCACAGGCGCCGTGGAGCTCGCCGCCGCCGGCTGCGCCGGCAGCGCCCGCACCGTGGTCGCCCCCGGCGCCGGCACCGGCCGCCCCCGAGCCCGAGCCCAGCTCCACCGATGCGGTGCCGGCAGCCGGAGCCGTGTCCTCACCTTCTGCCGCCGAGCCACAGCCTGAACCGCAGGCAACTCTGCCTTGGGAGATGCCCGCCGGTCAGGCGCCTGCCGCGCCCCAACCGGACGTCGCCGAAACCATGGTTCCGGACGTGGCCGCGACCATGATCGTCTCGGAAGCGGCGGGCGAGGCGCGCGAGTCGACCACGCTCATGCCGGCCTGGCAGCCGCCGCCTGCGGCGCAGGCTCCCCCGGACGTCGCCGAGACGGTGGCGATCGACAGCAAGGCGCAGCCCGCATTCGGCACGGCGCCAGGCGCCGGCCGGCAGGCCGAGCTGACGATCGAGTCAGGACCTGACGCGGGTCACAGCCACCGCGCCGGGGACAACGCGCTGCGCCTCGGCCGCTCGCCTGACAACGACGTCATCCTTCGAGACCCCGCGACCAGCGGCCACCATGCGCGCCTCGAGCGGCGTGGTGATCAGTTCTGGCTCGTCGACCTCGGAAGCACGAACGGCACGCTCGTCAACGGTGAGCCGATCCAGGAGAAAGAGCTCAACCACGGCGATCGGGTGACGATCGGCCAGAACGCGGTGCAATTCTCAGTCATCGGCTCCACCTGATCTGATGCGGCTTCGGATCGCCTGGGCGACCGATCCCGGTCTCGAGCGTGAGGAGAACGAGGACGCTGTCGTCGTCTGGCGCAACAAGGCGGGTCTGGACACGCTTCTCGTCGTCTGCGATGGCATGGGCGGCCACGCCGCCGGCCAGACGGCGAGCTCGATCGCCTCGAAGACCGTGACGAGGATCCTCGCGGAAGACGGGCAAGAGGGTCCCGACATCGAGCGTCTCAAGCGTGCATCGAAGGAAGCGAACACCGCCGTGTTCGAGGCGGCGCGTGACAATCCCGACTGGGCGGGCATGGGCAGCACCCTCGTCATCGCCGCGATCAGAGCTGGGGAGATGGCGGTGCTGAACGTGGGCGACAGCCCGGCCTATCTCTTCCGCAACGGCCTCGCGACGCTCGTCTCGCAGGACCACTCGTGGCCGGCGGAGCAGGTGCGGCTCGGCCTCATCAAGCCGGAGGAGGCGGCCACGCATCCGCTCAAGCACCGCCTGACGCGCGCGGTCGGCGTTTGGGAGGCGATCCAGCCATTCGCCGACAAGCTAAAGCTCGAAGAGGGCGATGCGATCGTGCTGTGCAGCGACGGCGTGGAGACCGCGGGCGTGAGCGTGGAGGAGATGGGGCGGCTGTTGCTGAGGGACGGCAACCTCGACCGCGGCGCCGAGCGCGTGATCGAGCGATGTCGAGAGCTGGGAGCGCCGGACAACGTGACGCTGGCGGTGGCTCGCGTCGAGGTGGACGTGACCAAGACCGCGGTGCTGCCCAGGCTGAAGCTGTAGCGGGCATCCCCCTTCCGCTCGAGGTTTTTTCCTTCCCCCGCAGGGGGAAGGTGGCGCGCAGCGCCGGATTGGGGGGAGATGGAACCTCAGTAAGCGCTGGACAGAAGCTCGGTTACGTGCATCACCTTCATTCGCGACTTCTGCGCGCGTAGGCCTGCTTCCAGCTGCATCTGACAGCCGGGGTTTGCGCTGACGACGACGTCTGCGCGGGTGGCCTCAAGATCGGCCAGCTTCTCTTGCAGGATGCGATTCGACATCGTAGGCTCGAGCGTGCTGTAGAGTCCGGCCGCGCCGCAGCAGATTTCCGGGTGGCGCATCTCGACGAAATCGATACCTGGCAGCGTCCGGATGAGGTCTCGTGGTTGCTTCTTGATGCGCTGGGCGTGCGCGAGGTGACATGCGTCCTGGTACGTGACGCGGAGCTTGACGTCTCTCTTCGGTGCCGGCAGCCCGATTTCCGCGAGCCACTCGGTGATGTCCTTCACCCTGCCCTTGAGGTCGGGATAGAAATCCTTCAGGTGAGCCCCGCAACCCGCCGAGTCCACGATCAACGCGTCGAACTCTCCAGCGAGGTAGGTGCGCGTGTTGGCGTCGCGCAGCCGCTCTGCGCTCTCCAGGTCACCGTTGTGCGCGAACAGGGCGCCGCAGCATCGCTCACCCGGCGGAAACCAGACCTCGCAGCCCGCGAGCTGCAGCAGCTTCACCGCGGCGTCGTGCGACTGCGGATAGAGGATCGGCATCACGCAACCGACCAGAAACGCGACGCGGTGCTTGCGTGAACCGATCGCCGGGGCGATGTCACCAGCCGGGCGGCGGAACGGCGGCCGGAGCTTCGGCAGCTGGCGGCCCGAGCGGACGACCGACGTGAGCTTCAGCGCCTGCGCCGCGCGCGTTGCCGCGCCGGCCGCGCGCAGCCTGGCCGGATGCGCGAGCAGCTGCCGCAGCGCGAGCTTGCTCAACCTGCGTTTGGGTGTCGGGCGGCGTAGGCGCTCGACCTCGGCTCGACCCGCTTCGATGATCCTCCCGTACGGAACCCCCGATGGACACACGGCCTCGCACGTCCGGCACCCGAGGCAGAGGTCTATGTGACGTACCTGCTCCTCGTCGAACGGCATGATCTCGCGCTTCCATTGGGTCATGAGGTAGATCCGTCCGCGCGGAGATTCGGTCTCGAGACCGGTCATGCGAAAAGTGGGGCATGCGTCGAGGCACAGGCCGCAGTGGACGCACGTGGAGAGGTCGTCGTCGCTCAGAAGCTCGAATGGCTTCACACCACGAACCTTCCCGGGTTCAGGATGGCTTCGGGGTCGAAGGCGCGCTTGATGCGACGCATCAGCTCCAGCGTCGGGGGCGGCGTGCCCCACGCGCCGACCTCGGCGACGACGTCGGGCTGCGCCGACATCACGACGACGGAGCCGGATGCGGCTTCCGCCGCGCCGCGCACGTTACGCAGGTCGCCGGAGCCGCCATCAAAAACCCAGTACGCGATGCCGGTGCCGGGGGATGCCCACCAGCGCGCGCGCGCCGGCAGGCCAGCGAGGAGTCCGCGCAGCGCGTTCCGCGGCGCCGCGATCCTCGCCCACGATTCAGGCGCTTGCCGGGAGTGGTCCGCCCATATCGACGCAGCGACTTTCTCCCATCCGAGCTCCGCCACCATCCGGTTCACCGCATCGGGGCTGCCGAAAAAACGAGCCAGGACCCGGCCGTCGGAGAACAGCTCCAGCGCAGCCGGCGCGAGCGGCAGGTCCAAGGCCCGCGCCGATGCGTCCCACGCTTCCTCGATCGACCCGTTCGTCTTTTCGACCGTGACGTCGTGCAGCGGTCGCGGAAACACCTTGAACGATGCGGCGACGATCACGCCGAGCGAGCCCATCGCCCCGTAGTGCAGCTTCATGAGGTCGTACCCGCTCACGTTCTTGACCACGCGCCCGCCGGCGGCGGCGAGGTGCCCGTCGGGGAGGGCGACGCGGATGCCGATAAGGAAGTCTCGAGCCGACCCGAAGCGCTGCCGGAGCGGGCCCGTCCATCCCGTCGCAAGCAGTCCGCCAATGGTGTGGCCGGGCGAGTTGAAAGGATCGAGCGGAAGAAACTGGCCTGCCTTGCCGAGCTCTGCCTGCAGCGCCTCCAGCGTAATTCCCGCTTCGACGCTCACCACCATGTCCGCTTGTGAGTGCTCGAGGATGCGGTCGAGGCCGGTGGTGTGAAGCTCGACGTCGCAGCGAAGGGGCGCACCGCCCATGCCGGCGGCCTTGCCCCCGCCGACCGGGACCACGGCCGACCCCGCCTGTGCAGCCTGGTGCAGTCGACGGGCGAGCTCTTCGGCGGTGGCCGGCTTTTCGATGACGGGGGAGCTCACCACCATTTCGCCTCGACCGCGAGGCCCGTGCGACCCGCCAGGTGGACGTGCTTGCGGGTCGGGTCGGGAAAGATCTTGCCCGGGTTGAGGATGCCGTCAACGTCGAACACGCTCTTGACGCGCTGCATGGCGTCGAGGTCGTCCGCGCTGTAGACCCAGGGCATGAACTCGCTCTTCTCGAGCCCGATGCCGTGCTCGCCGGACAGCGCGCCGCCCAGCTCCACGACGGCCCGCAGCATCTCCTCGCCGGCGCCCTCCACCTGGTGCAGGACCTCGGGGTCGCGCAGGTCGAACAGGATGTTCGGGTGCAGGTTGCCGTCGCCGGCGTGGAACACGTTGGCAACAGGGAGCTTGTAGTGCTCGCCGATCTCGCCGACTGCCGACAGGACCTGCGGCAGCCGTGAACGCGGCACCACGCCGTCGTGCAGGTAGTAGTTCGGCTTGATCCTTCCCAGGGCGCCGATGGCGCCTTTGCGCCCGGCCCACAGGAGATCTCGCTCGGCCTGTGTCTGCGCTTCGCGAAGCGCGTAGCCCTCGTTCTCTGCGAGCACCTTGCGGATCGCGCCCATGAGCTCGCGCGTCGACTCAGGGATACCGTCGACCTCGACGAGCAGGACCGCGCCGGCATCGGTCGGGTAGCCGGCGTGATAGTGAGCTTCGACGGCGCCGACCGTGACGTGGTCCATCATCTCGAGCGCGGCCGGCACGATGCCGCTCGCGATGACCGCGGACACGGCGTGGCTCGCCGTCTCGATGGTCGGGAAGGCGGCGAGCAAAGTCGCGACGCTCGGCGGGATCCGCAGCAGGCGGACCTTGATCTTCGTGATCGCGCAGAGCGTGCCCTCGGAGCCGACCAGGACGCCGCACAGGTCGAGGCCGATGCGGTCGGGCGCATCGCCGCTGACCCAGTGGACGCTGCCGTCGGCCAGCACGACCTCCATACCAAGCACGTGGTTGGTGGTCACCCCGTAGTACAGGCAATGAGGACCGCCGGAGTTCTCGGCCGCGTTGCCGCCGATGGTGCAGGCCTTCTGGCTCGAGGGATCGGGCGCGTAGAAAAGGCCGTGCGAGGCCGCGACGAGCGAGAGCTCCTGGTTGACGACGCCCGGCTCGACGAGCGCGATCTGCGCGACCGGGTCGATCTCGATGCGCCTCATTCTTGTGACCTGAAGCGCGATGCCGCCGTGAATCGTCACGGCTCCGCCGGACAGTCCCGTGCCGGCGCCGCGTGGTACCACCGGGATGTGGTGCTTGGCGGCGACTTTGATGACTCCAGCGACCTCTGCGGTCGTCGAAGCGAGAACCACCGCGTCGGGAACGGCGCCCTCGATCGAGGCGTCCCGCTCAAAGATGCGAAGGTCGTAGGCGGAGTCGATCACGGATTCGCGGCCGACGATTCTTCGCAGCTCTTCCACCACCGGCGCGGCAAGGGGCATCAGGCCAGCGGGGCCTCGCGCTCGGGGCTGCGCTCGAACGCTTCGAACCTGCGTGTCGTGGCGCCGGGCAAACCGGGCGCCTCGACAGCCTGCGCGCCGACGATGAGCAGGTCGAGCCACGGCCGGCATTCCTCGTCGGACGGCATGCGATCCATGCGCTCGAAGATCGCCTCCTGGATGCGGCTGTGCGGCGAGACCTGGATCGTGTACCAGACCGAAAGGCCGTCGGGAGTGATGACGTGGTGCGTCTCGTCGACGCGACGGTTCACGGGCAACCGCATCGGCTTCGCCTCGGCCGCGGCACGCAACTGGGCCGCGGTGGTTGCGATGTCATCCATCGGGTCCAGCTTAAACTCGAACGGATGACAGGCCGCGAACGTGTGAAAGCTGCGATTGCAATGGGAGTTGCCGACCGGCCGCCCGTGGGTGCGTGGGGACACACCTATCGCGAGGAATGGTCGCCCGAGGCTCTCGCGGCGGTCACCGTCGAGAGAGCAAGGCAGTTTGGCTGGGATTTCGTGAAGTTCCAGCCGCGCGCGAGCAGCTTTGCGGAAGCGTTTGGTTCGGTCTACAAGCCGGCCGGCCACCGGATGAAGGGACCGGTGCTGGTCAGCGAGGCCGTGCCGGATCTCGAATCGTGGCGCACCGTGAAGCTGGTCAATCCCAAGGCTCTCGACGACCAGGTGGTGTCTATCGGGATGGTGGCGCGAGAGCTCGGCCCGGACGTCCCGGTGATCCAGACGGTGTTCAGCCCCATCACCATTGGCGGCTACCTGGTAGGAAAGTCGCAGTCGCGCGTCGTGCGCGAGCTTCGCAAGCACCCTGAGCTGGTCCGGCCCGCGCTTGAAAAAATTGCCGAGGCGCTGGTCGATTTCAGCCGTCGCTCCGTCGAGGCGGGCGCCGCGGGAATCTTCTACGCGATCTCGGGCTACGCGGGCAAGGGCGTGATGCCCGAGAGCGTGTATCGCGAGCTGGTGCTTCCGTACGACGTGAGCGTGTTGAGCCGTCTGCCCGCGGCGGCGTGGTTCAACGTAGTCCACCTGTGCGGGTCGAACCTGAACTTCGAGCTGGCGCGCGAGATGCCGGCGCAGGTCGTCAGCTGGTCGATCCACAACCAGGGCAACCCGTCGCTCGCCGAGGGACGCAAGCTGGGCGGCCGGGCGGTGATGGGCGGGCTGGGGCAGCGCGGGAGCCTCATTTACGGGCCTCCCCCCGAGGTCGAAGCGGAGGCGCGGCGCGCGGTCGCCGAGACGGGCGGCCGCGGATTGCTCTTGGCGCCGGGCTGCTCGGTGCCGCCGCGGGCGAAGGACGTCAACCTGGCGGCGATGGTGTCGGCGCTCGCGGCATGAGCGGGGTCGCCGGTCTCGCCGAGATCGTGCTCTGGGTGCGGGACATGGACGCGGCGCTGCATTTCTACCGCGACATATTCGGCCTGGTCCTGATCTCGACGGCTGAGCTGCCGAACAAGTTCCTCCGCGCCGGTGACGGCGCCCTCGGAATCCCGGAAATGGTCGTGCTCGTGCCGCATCCGGACCGATCGGTCGAGTTTCCAAAAGAGAAGGCGAAGCGAGTCCTGCACCACATGGCCTTCAGGGTCGAAGCGGAGGCCTACGATGCCCTGCAGCTGCACCTCATGGCTGACGGCCTGGAGGTGCGCACCGGAGTGCATCCGGTGCTGAAAGGCGCGCGCACGTTCTACGTCGACGACCCGGACAACAACGAAGTGGAGGTCATCTCTCCGCAATAACTGAGACCGGCCAAGGCCGATCAGAATGTCGACATGCGACTGACGAGAGTTGTCATCGGCATCGCGTTCTTGCTCGTGGCCTGTGACTCGGGTTCCGCCTCAAGCGTCAAGCACCCGGCCACGCCCAGCCCGACGACCTCGGTGAGCGCTCTTCTTGTTTTCACGACCTGGGTGCCGGACAGTAAGGTGACGAATGGTCCGGAGCCTGGCTACAAGCCTGCCTTGACCGGCCTCACGGGCCATGACGTTCAGGCGGCCACCCCAGTAATCGACGCCACCGGAACCGTCTGGATGTTGAACGTCACGTTCACTCCCGCCGGTTCCAAGCTGTTCGCGAAACTGACGCACGACAACGTGGCCGCGTGCCCGGGTGATGCAACTGGAGCGGGCGCCGGCTGCGCCATGCGGTACCTGGCGATCTGGCTGGAGCTGACCCAGGCTGACATCGACAGCTGGGAGAACGTGGTCTACGTCGCCAACGTGTCTCAACCTTTTGACCTGGCCTGCCTCGCCCAGGCGCCCGCGGCCACCGCCTGCCCGAAGTTCCTGTCGGATCCCATCACGCTCGCAGAGATCGACGGCGGGACCGTCGCCATCAGCTGCGGTTGCACCCAACAGGGTGCGAGTGACCTGGCTGCCGCGATCAACTCGGCGCGGAGTAGCTGACGACTCCGGAGTAGGTCTTTCGGGACGAGCCAGCTCAACCCTTGACGTGGTCGGATGAGCACGTACGGGCGTCGAGTGGAGGTACTACCTTAAGAAGCCCTTACCGGACGGGAACGAAGTCGAAGTCATAGCTCCCGCCCACTAGCGCATCAAGGAGGCAAAGAAATGCCAACTCTGCGGATCGAACATGCGGTGCCGGACTTCGCCCGTTGGAAACAGGCTTTTGACAGCGACCCGGCCGATCGCAAAGGTTCAGGTGTCCGTCGATATCAGGTCATGCAGTCGACCGACGATCCCAACTACGTTTTGATCGACCTTGACTTCGACAGCCTCGAAGCTGCAGAAGGGCTTCTGGCCACGATGCGCCGGGTGTGGAACGGCGAAGGCCAGAAGGTGATGCGCAACCCGCAAGCTCGGATCGTCGACAAGGTCGAAACGATCGAGCTCTAAGGCCGTAACTGGCAAATAGCCGTCCGGTCCGGCCTGACTTTTAAGCGGTCTGTGCCTGCGCTTCCGGCTTGGGGCTGCGCGAAAGCAGCGTTGCGGTCACGCCGATGACCAGCGCGATCGTGCCTGCGATCAAGGTCAACGGCTCCGGCAGATGGATCCGAAGCGCGCCGTCCAACGAGTAAGGACCAGCGGTGGTGAATGCCAGCGCTGCGGCGCCCACCATCAGGGACAGGTTGTACTCGTATCCGCCCTTGCCGGCCCAGAAACCCTTGCTCAGATGGACGGTGGCGACTGCCACCACCATGGCGCCAATAATCGCCAGGCTACCGAGGGGCGAAAGCAGGCCGAGCGCGAGCAGGAGACCTCCGCCGAACTCGGACAGGGCCGCGACCCAGGCCCAGGGTTGAGCCGGACGGATGCGAAGCCGCTGGACCGACTGGGCCCACTTTGCCATTCCAGGGCCGCCCCAAACTCCGAAGAGCTTCTGTGCGCCATGGGCGGCGATGATCAACCCGATGCCAAGCCGAAGAATCAAAAGTCCGAGTGCGGTCATCATCGTTTCTAGCTACCTCCGGTACAGCCTTGACATTCCGTTACCCAGGCCCCGGTGATCTTGAAACATGAACGCCGCCATCCGGCACCTCGATCCGGACCCGCGGATAGACTCACCCCGGAGGGCCCGTAGCTCAGCTGGTCAGAGCGGCCGACTCATAATCGGCTGGTCGTTGGTTCGACCCCAACCGGGCCCACCAAAGTGCGAGATGACTCCCGGCCCCTACCTTTGCAGACTGCGCACGACCGCCATGTATTTTCATCAGCCGGACCCAGGCCTAGGACCCGGCACGCCGAGCAGCCGAGCTCATCCCACCGACGCTTCTCCGGTCCACCCACTCCTGCGGCCGACCCGGCTAACGTCAGGTTAGGCAGAACGACGAAGATCTGACCGGTTTGGCGGCGGGATACAAATAGCCCGTGGGCAGGACTTGGGCTTGTGAATCAGTTCGGCAGTGTCGACCAAGCGTCAGAGATAGGGGGTTTCCATAACTTGCACTCGATTTCGCAGCGGGCGACTGCCGAGATGTTCGGCACGGCGGTATTGGTCCTCGTTGGGCCGGGTACTGTGGTCGCAACGCTCACTCTGGCCGGCAAAACCGTGCCGGTAGTCACCGAGGCTGACTTCCTGGCGATCGCATTCGCTTTCGGTTTCGTCGTCATGGCTCTCGTCTACGCGATCGGCAAGGTCTCCGGGTGCCACATCAACCCGGCGGTCACGTTCGCGCTTGCTGCGACCAAGCGCTTCCCGTGGAAAGAGGTCCCGGTCTACTGGGGCGCCCAGTTTGTCGGGGCGGTTATCGGCGCCTTCGCCGTCTGGGGCGTTTTTGGGTCAAACGCGATCGAATTGGGAATGGGCCAGACCCACATTGCGGCTGACGCATCATCCAGCGTCTATCTGCAGGCCGCCCTCGCGGAAGCACTCGGCACCGGGCTCCTGATCTTCGCCATCCTAGGCATAGTCGACTCGAAGTCGCCGGCCCAACTCGCCGGCATAGTGATCGGCGGAGCGCTGGTCGCGAACATTCTCGTCTTCGGACCCATCACTGGCGCTTCGCTCAACCCGGCGCGAGCGTTCGGTCCAGAGCTGGTCAGGCGATCGCCGGCGGCACAACTTTCTGGACACAATATGTACCGGTCTACCTGGTCTCCGGCTTCGTCGGCGCGGCGGCTGCGGCACTCCTCTACGACCTCCTGGCCACCCCGCGCCTGGTCGAGCAGCCAATCATCGAAGCTGTCAGCCACGACGACAGCGGCTCACCCTTGCGTTGATAATCGTTGTGAATGAGGCTTGATTGGGCGCTGCTCGCCAGCGCCGCCGAGGGTCCGCCAAACGGGCTCGTGTACATCCTCGGCGCAGGCATCGACACGCTCTGGCGCGACCAATTCCCCGCGCCGTTCGGTGGCGCGATGGTGCTGCGGCTTCTGACGACGCGCCTCGAGTCCGAACGGCCGCACACGGTCGAGGTGCACTGCAGCGATGAGGACGGCAGGGCCGTGCTTCAGCAGCCGATCGTCCTCACGATTCCAGCCCGGCAGGTACCCGCGGACCATCCTCACGGCTGGGACCTTGCGGCGCATATCGTGATCAACCTCAGCGGAGTGGCCATCGCGAAAGCCGGCTTCTACAACTTCGAGATCCTGATCGACGACCAGCAGGTGCGCTCGCTGCCTTTTCGCGCCGAGCACGCGACAAGGAGCATGTGATGACGCAGTGGCTGATCAGCCTTGTTTCCACGTGGGGATACATCGCCATCTTCGTCACCATGACGGGCGAGAGCGCGGGCCTGCCCCTCTCGAGCGAGATCGTGGTGCCGCTCGGCGGGGCGCTCGCGTCGCAGGGCAAGCTCAACTTCGTCCTCGTCGTCCTCGTCGCGACGGTGGCCAACCTGACCGGCTCGTTGATCGCCTTCTATCTGACCCGTCGCTACGGAGAGCGCGTGGTGCTGAGTCGAGCCGGCCGGTGGGCGGGCTTGAGCAGGGGCCATCTTCGGCTCGCGAATCGCTTCTTCGAGCGTTTCGGCCTCTGGGCTGTCTTCGTCGGGCGGTTGGTGCCGATCGTGCGGACCTACATCTCTTTCCCGGCGGGGCTTGCGAAGATCGGTTATGCGAGGTTTACGCTCGCCACGCTGGCCGGAGCCATCCCCTGGAACTTTGCGCTTGCGTTCGCGGGGCTGAAGCTCGGCGAGCACTATCAGTCCGTCGCCACCACCATGGGCCCGTTCGTCATCCCGATCGCGATCGGCGTCGTGATCCTCCTGGCGGTGGCGTGGTGGTTGGGCCGCAAGCTCGGCGAGGACGAGGAGTCGGCGGTCGAGAAGAACCTCGGACGGAGCTAGGCGACCGGCTTATCGAACCTCATCAGCGAGAAGTGAGAGATGTCTCGCGCCGTGCGTCCGTCGCACACCAGGTCCGCCGCGATGTCGCCGATCACCGGCGCGAACTTGAACCCGTGACCTGAGCAGGCGCTGATCACCGTGACACGTGCGTCGTCCGGGTGGAGGCCGATCGCGAAATGCCTATCGGGTGTGTTGGTGTACATGCAGGTGACCGAGCGCGTCACGCGCGGTGTGACGCCCCGCAGGCGGGTTGCCACGTAGCGCCGCAGCGGTTCGAGCTCATCCTCTTTGACCTCGCGTCGCAAGTGATCCGGGTCGGTCGCATCGCCCTGGTGGTGTCGCGCGATCTTCACCGAGATTCCGTCCAGCGTCGGGAAACCGTACACGTCGCCGATGTCTTGTGCCTGGCGGATGAAAACCGGAAACCTGCCAGGGGTAAGCCAATTCGCGTTCTGGTCGATTGCAAACCACGCGAGCACCTGTCGTTCTACGGTCAGCGGCAGCCAGTCGATCAATTCATGCATCCAGGGACCGGCGGCGATGACGGCGGCGTCGAACGTCTCACGCGCGCCGTCAGTCACCACTTCGACGGCGTTTGAACCACCGTGGTTGACCGCGGAAACCACGACGTCGCGCCTGATCTCCCCGCCGAGCGCTTCGACGCGCCCGATCATGGCGGCCACCGCCGCCTCGGGCCGGATGAAGCCGGCCTGCGCGTCGAGGACCGCGACGTCTCGGTTTCCGACTTTGTGACCGGGGTATGCCCTGCGCAGCTCGTCGGCTTTGAGCAGGCGCACGTCGAGCCCATGGTCGGCGGCGGCGGCGAGAGCGCCGGTGACGGCTTCGGCGGTCGGTGGGCCGATCATGAGCGCGCCGGTCAGCGTCAACAGGTCCGCACCGGAGGCTGCTTCCAGCTCGCGCCAGAGCGGAAAGGTCTCCTTCAACAGGGGCACGTACCAGGGGCCCTCGAAATATGCCGTCCGTGTGATGCGCGACTCGCCATGCGACGAACCGAAAGCATGGGGAGGGGAATGGCGGTCGAAGCAGACGACCTGGGCCCCGCGCGTGGCCAACCTCCACCCCGTCGCGGCTCCCATGGCGCCGCACCCGATCACGGCGACCCGCTGTGGCGCCAAGATTTACTCGGTCGAGATCCTGGCGATGGGCTGGCCTGGCGTGACGGGGTCGCCGACCTTGAGCAGCAGCTCCTCGACCTTCCCGGTGACGGGGGAGGGGATCTCGGCGTTGACCTTGTCCGTGTGGGCTTCCATCAGAGTCTCTCCCTCGGTCACCTGCTCGCCCCGCTTCTTGCTCCACGCGCCGACGGTGATCTCCTCGGCGCCTTGAAGCTCCGGCATCAGCACATCGCGAACTTCGACACTCACGCGCTTATTGTCACCGGCTCAGGCGAGCGACACCACTTCGAGCAGGTCCTCTTCCCAGTAGTCGACCCGGCCTTCGGGCATGAACAGCACCCGCTGTGGCTTGAGCGCCTCCACGAACTCCGGGTCGTGGCTGACGATCACCATGGTGCCAGGCCACTCCGCCAGCGCGCGAGCTACCCCCGTTCGCGACGGCGGGTCGAGGTTGTTGGTGGGCTCGTCCAGCAGGAGCAGGTTGTGCTTGCCCGCAACGAGCTGTGCGAGGGCCAGCTTGGTCTTCTCGCCGCCCGACAGCGTCCCGGCATCCTGCCGCGCGATGTCACCCGTGAGGTTGAAGGAGCCGAGCAGGGCTCGCAGCACGCGTTCGTCTGCATCGGACTGCTCTCGCATGTGCGCCAGCACGGGCACACCTTTGCGTATGCCCTCGTGCTCCTGCGCGTAGTAGCCCAGCGACACGCCGTGCCCCAGCCGGAAGCTGCCCGAGTTCGGTTCGGTCTGGCCCGCCAGGATGCGCAGAAGGCTCGTCTTGCCGGCGCCGTTGAGGCCCATGATCACGATCCGCTGCCCGCGCTCGACCTCGAAGGTCACATCGCGAAACACGAGCGGGCCGCCGTAACCCTTGCTCAGGCCGCTCGCGGTGAGCACGACGCGTCCGCTGTGCGGCGGTTCGGGAAATGTGACCTTCACCTTGCGCTCGCGCTTAGGAGCGGACACCTGCTCCGCCTTCATCCGATCGACGCGTTTGAAGATCGATTTCGCGGTCCGCGCGCGCTTGGCGGTCTGCCGCCGCATGACCTCGGCGAGCACGCTCAACCGGTTGATCTCGGACTCCTGCCTCTGGGCGAGAGAGGTCAAGCGCTTCTCCTCGAGCACCCTGGCCTTCTGGTACTGCGAATAGGTGCCGCGGTACTCCCGCATGCGCCCGGCGTCGAGGTGCAGCACGCGAGTTATCGAAGCGTCCAGCAGGACCAGGTCGTGGCTGACCACGATCACCGAGCCTCGGTACTCGCGAAGGAAGTCCATGAGCCAGGTCTTGGCGTCGCTGTCGAGGTGGTTGGTCGGCTCGTCCAGAAGCAGAAGGTCGGCTTCCGCGAACAGCACTCGAGCGAGCTCGACCCGCCGCCCTTCACCGCCGGACAGGACGCTGACCGGTAGGTCGACCCTGTCAGGTCGTAGCCCGAGGCCGGTCACGATTCGCCTGGCGTCAGACTCGGACGAGTAACCGCCGTCGAGCCGGTATCGCTCCTCCGCCTCGGCGAAGCGCTCGAGGATGGCCGGCGAGTGGTCGTGCTCGAGCTGGGCGTGCAGCTCCGCCAGGTGGATGGCTGCGCGGTCCAGGCCGCGCCCCGACAGGATGTGCGCAAGCGCTGTCTTCGAGGCTTCGGCCCGCGGGCGTGGGTTCTGAGGCACGTACCCGAGCGTGCCCTGCTTCAGGACGAGGCCGGCGGCGGGGTCGTCCTCGCCCGCCAGGACCTTGAGCAGGCTCGTCTTGCCCGCTCCGTTCCGTCCGACCAGGCCGACCTTGTCTCCCGGCGCCACGGTGAAGCTCGCGTCGGTGAGCACCCGGCGCGCCACGACGTCGATGGCGAGATTCCTGACCTGAAGCACGGTCGCAGATGTTACGTGCCGGCGGATCCGGCGTTTGGTCAGGCAGCCCGGAATTTCAACCTGGAGGCCGTCGAATGAAGAAAGTCCTCGTCATCATCGCGATCCTCGTGGCGGCGGCCGCATGCGGCGGCGCCGGCAACACCGCGTCAACCTCGATACCCCCTCAGCCGCAAAGAGGGGCGGCTCAGCCGGGCGGCACTGCGAGCGGCCAGCCGACGACGATCAACGGACAGCCCGGAGACACGACCAATCCAACAGGCTCCGGCACCACCGTGCCCGTGCTGCAGGGGCCGCCGGTCATCCGCCAGGCGCAGCTCAACATCAGCGTGGGCGCCGGTAGTTTCGACTCCAAGCTCAGCCTTGCACGCACCCTGGTCGAGGCTGAGGGCGGCTACATCGCCGGAACGACCGCGCAGGTCGCGCCGGTCGACAGCCAGATCCGGACAGGCGTCATCAACTTCATGGTCCCGGCCGCGAACTTCGACACCACCATCGACCAGCTTTCCAAGATTGGAAAGGTCCAGAACGAGCAGATCACCGGCACCGAGGTGAGCGGGCAGTACGTCGACCTGCAGACTCGCCTCTCGAACGCCCAGGCCCAGAGGGCGGCGATGCTGGCCCTGCTGACCCAGGCCAAGACGATCAACGACATGATCGCGGTCCAGAACCAGATCGGCCAGATCACGGGCACGATCGAACAGCTCGAGGGCCAGATCAAGTATCTCGACGACCACACGGCGTTCAGCGCACTGACCATCACGATGACCGAAGCGGCGGCGACCGCCCAGGCGCCGGCCTCGGACAGCTGGGGCTTCTCAACCGCACTCAGCGACGCGGCCCACAACTTCGTGGCCACCGTCAACTACGTCGTCGTCGGGTTGGGCGTCATCGGTCCGTTCGTACTCCTCGGCGGGCTCGGCTACCTCCTGTGGCGCCGCCGCAGCCGGTGGATGCCTCGACACGCATAGAGCGCTTCGGCCGGGCCGGGGGAACCACCTCCGGCCCCGGCCCCGGCCGGCCTAAGCAGGCTGAATGGGCCATCCCCTCCCGTAACCTGCAGTGGTAGTGCCAAGAGCGGTGAGGGTCGACGACAACATATGCCCTGGTCTGGGGTGGCGATGACCGCCGGATACCCGCCTGGTTCGCAGGAGTCCGCTTCCGACGAGAGCGGCGATGTGCTCCAGCTCCCGATGGCGCGACGCGCCACGGATATCGCGCTGGACGAGCTCGAGATCGTCTACGCCTTCATCTACGCCCGCGTCGGCAATCGCGCCGACGCCGAAGACCTCACGCAGCAGGTGGCCATGAAGGCGATCCCGCGGCTCCGCGAGGGCGCGCCTGCGAGCGCGATCCGCGGGTACCTGTTCGCCACCGCCCGCTCGGTGCTCGGCGGCTTCTGGAGCACAAGGCTCGGTCTCTCCGAGGTGGAGCTCCACGAAGACCTCGCGCTGGCGGTGCCCCCGGCGCCGCCGTCTGAAGGGCGCGTCGACACCGTACAGCGCATCCTGGCCGAACTTTCGGACAACTACCGGCGGGTGCTGGAGTTGCGTTTCCTCCACGGGTATTCCTTGAAGGAAGTGGCAGCGGAGATGCACTCGACCGTTGGAGCGGTGAAAGTCATGCAGCTTCGGGCCCTGCGCTCTGCCGCCAAAGTGAAGATGGAATGAACAAGCCTGAAAACCGCGTCGACAAGATCGTTTCCGACCTCCTGCACGGGCGCCGCCTCAGGTTGCGCGGCGGGGACGCCGAAGAGAAGGCGGCGATCACGGCCGCCGCGCGCCTGGTTGCTGCGCGTCAAGGACCCCAGCGCATGAACCCGGCGTTTCGCAGGCGCCTGAAACAAGCCCTCGAATCGGCCCCGACCGCGCCCTGGATGACTCGACGCGCGGCGTTGGTGGCGGGCTTTGGGCTGGCGGCCGGCGCTGTCGCCGGCGGTCTGCTGGGCCGGCAGATGGAGCCCGCCGCCGTCGCGACGCGAGTTGCGGGCGGAGATCCTATCAACCCGATCCCCGGCAAATGGGTCGACGTCGCCGCCATCTCGGACCTGGTTGAGGGCCAGGGCAAGCAGGTCAACGCCGGCGGCGTGGGCGCCTTCCTGTTCCGTCGCGGCGACTCCGTGACAGGGGTCTCCTCGATCTGCTCGCACCTCCCATGTGAGCTGTGGTGGAACGGCCGCCAGGGATTGCTCGACTGCCCCTGCCACCCGGCGTCCTTCACGCCGGAGGGGATGTCGACCGACAACACGTATCCGCTCCCGGCTTTGAATACCGTCCACGTGAGGGTCACTCCCGCCGGGCGGGTCGAGGTGCTCGGAACGGACTGACATGCAGCTCAAGAGCCACAGGTCCAGGCAGCTTGCGCTCGATCGCTGCCTGCAGCTTCTCGAAGAGGCACAGGTCAGAGGTCAGGCACGCATCGACGGTCCGCTCGGAACGTCGCTGCGAAAGCACCTCGAGCGCGCCGGTGTGATCGCAGAGCATCGCCTCGAGGGCAGGCGCATCGATCGCGTCCTCGACGACATCTTCGCGCTGCAAGCGCAGCTGCTCGGCCAGACCCCCGAAGACAGCCGGCAGCGCAACGGAAACTAATGAGAGGGAACCCGGATGGTTCCCTCTCATCGCGCGTGCGGCTGCGCCGCAGGCGCTGCTCTCCTTCCGGTATATGGATGGGACTTAACTGAGAGTCTGAAGCCCAACCACGCTGGGCGAGGTAGAGACAAAGTTGCTGCCGGGCCAAGCCCGGCCGCTCAGGCGACGCTGGCGAGGAGAAGGGGCAGTCCCGATGGTCGAGTTTTGTCCCGCGGGTATGATTGGCTGCCGTTGTGACAACTTCCTTCAGCTCATCCAAGTCGTTCCTCCTGACGTCTGAATCAGTCACCGAAGGGCACCCGGACAAGGTTTGCGACCAGGTCTCTGACGCCGTCCTCGACGGAATGCTCGCCCAGGATCCCCACGCTCGCGTCGCCTGCGAGACCGCTATCACGAAAGGCCTGTGCGTCGTCATCGGAGAGGTGACCACACACGCCGAGCTCGACATCCAGAGGACCATTCGCGACACGATCGGTGAGATCGGCTACAACAACGAAGAGATCGGCTTCGACGCCGACCACGCGCTGATCCAGGTTTACCTGAAGGAGCAGTCGCCCGACATCGCGGCCGGAGTCGACCACTCGCTCGAAGAGCGTGAGGGCAGCCTCGAGGACGATCCATTCGAGCTGCAGGGCGCCGGCGACCAGGGGATGATGATCGGCTTTGCCTGCCGTGAGACGCCGGAGCTGATGCCTCTGACCATCTCGCTCGCGCACCGTCTCGCTCGCCGGCTGGCCCTGACCCGCAAGGACGGTTCGCTTCCCTTCCTTCGCCCGGACGGCAAGACGCAGGTGACGGTGGAGTACGAGCGAGGCCGTCCCAAGCGCATCGAAGCCATCGTCGTTTCCAGCCACCACGCCGCATCGGTGACTCAGAAAGAGCTTGCCGAGGGGGTGCGTGCCCTGGTCATCGACCCCGTCCTGGAGGGCCTGGTCGTCGACAACAACACCAAGATCATGGTCAACCCGAGCGGTCACTTCCTCCTCGGCGGCCCGGCGGCCGACGCGGGACTCACCGGCCGCAAGATCATCGTCGACACCTACGGCGGGATTGCCAGGCACGGAGGCGGCGCGTTCAGCGGAAAGGACCCGAGCAAGGTCGACCGCTCGGCGGCCTATGCCGCGCGGCACGTCGCGAAGAACCTCGTCGCGGCGGGACTTGCCGACCGCTGCGAGGTCCAGGTGTCCTACGCGATCGGCCGGGCGCACCCGACGTCGATCTCGGTGGAGACGTTCGGCACCGGAACAACGAGCGAGGAAGAGCTCCTCGAGCTGGTGCGACGCAATTTCGACCTTCGCCCCGGAGCGATCATCGCGAACATGAAGCTCATGCGGCCCATCTACCGGCCGACGGCGGCGTATGGGCACTTCGGCCGCGACGACCTCGGCGTGCCCTGGGAGCTGACCGATCGTGTCGAGGCATTGCGGGCCGACGCATCGGTCACAGCCCGAGCCCGGAATTAGTCAAACGCTGAACGGCGTCTCCGTTGGCTGAACCAGCCCTGCGTCTGCGTGTTCGCGACACGCGGACGGAAAAAAAGGTCCGCCTCGTACCGCAGAACAAGGGCGGCCGGCAGACGCTCACCCTCTACGTTTGTGGCGTCACCCCGTACGACTCGGGGCACATGGGCCATGCCTTCACGTTCTCGATGTTCGACGTCCTGGTCCGATTCGTCGAGTCGGGCGGCGTGCGCATGCGCTACGTGCAGAACGTCACCGACATCGATGACCCGCTCTTCGAGAGAGCGCGGCGCGACCAGGTCGATTGGCGGATCCTTGCCGAGCGCGAGACCGCCGTCCACGTTCGCGACATGACTGCGTTGGGGTGGCGGCCGCCCGACGTCATGCCGCGCGTCTCGGAGGAGATCGGGAGAATCAAGACCGCGGCCACGAAGCTGCATGCGTCGGGGTACGCCTACCGGACCGACGCGCTCTACTTCGACGTCAGCCGCTATCGCGGTTACGGCAATCTGTCGCATCGCAGCAGGCAATCCATGCTGCGCAAGCTGCGCGAGGAGGGTTTGCTTGGGACCGTCGGCCCTGGCGCGAAGCGCGACGCCCTCGACTTCCCGCTCTGGCGCAGCTCGGCGCCCGACGAGCCGTCATGGCCGTCGAAGTTCGGGCCAGGGCGGCCGGGGTGGCACATCGAGTGCTCGGCGATGGCGATGCGCTATCTCGGCGAGCAGATCGACATTCACGGTGGGGGACGGGACCTCAAGTTCAGTCACCACGAGTCGGAGCGGGCGCAGTCCGAGTCACTCACCGGCAAGCGTCCATTCGCGAAGGCGTGGGTGCATACCGGGCTCGTTCGCTACGAAGGCCGGAAGATGAGCAAGTCGCTGGGCAACCTGGTCAAGGTGAGCCAGGCGCTCACGCGCGCGCCCGCCGCCGCGGTTCGCATCTACCTCGTGTCGCACCGCTACCAGCGGGACTGGGACTTCGAATGGGCGGGTCTTGCTAGATCCGCACGCTTGATCGAGAGGGCTCGCGCTGTGCTCAAGCAGGCGGGCGGCGAAGCGTCGCCCGCGTTGATCGACGAGTTCAACGCGGCGCTGGCTGACGACCTGGACACGCCGCGCGCCGTGAGGGTGTTGCGCCTGGCAGTCCGCCGCCGCGACGCCGCCGCCGTGCGCTGGATGCTGGGCATCCTGGCCGGCACCGCCTCCCTGGTGTAGGAGGCCCAGCCTCCTAACCAACCTCCAGCGGCGCACCGCAGTTGGGACACTCCATGTCCGCCTCGACCTGGACGAGCGTCTCGCACACGGGGCAGAGGATGTCCGTCACCGTGGGGGCCTCGTCGGCCTCGGCCTCGGCGGCCATGTCCGCGGGCACCTCGCCGAGGTCGATCGCAGGCGAACCGCAGTTGAGGCAGACGTAAGCCGGCTGTGTCACCCGGTGGTCCACGTACTCGCCGCCGGAGTCGAGGTCGACCTCGGCAAACAGGGCGCGGAAGAGGGTGCCGCCGCAGCGGCTGGAGCAGATGAGGAGCATCGCTTCTAGGTTACGTGTCTCCTATGCGATCCGCCTGCGCAGAGTTGTGACCGCGGCGACCACGAGCAGCACGATGAAGCCCGCCACGACTCCGACGTCGAGCTGCAGCGAGCCCCAGCTCAGGTCCGCGCCCTTGATCATCACGTCGCGCAGGCCGTTGACCGCATAGGTGAGAGGCAGGACGTCAGACAGCACCTGCAGCGGCCGGGGCTCGGAGGCGACCGAAAAGAGAATGCCTGAAAGCAGGAACTGCGGGACGATCACCAGCGGTATGAACTGCACGGCCTGGAACTCGGTGCGCGCGAACATGCTGAGGAAGATGCCGAGGTTCACAGCGGCGATGGCCATCAGCGCTTCGATGCCGAAGATGAGCACGACGTTGCCGCTGTTGTGGACCTTGAGCACCGCCAGCGAGAAGACAAGGACCTCCGCCGACTGGACCAGCGCCAGCACTGTGAACCCGAGCATGTAGCCGACGACGATCTCGCCCCGTCTCAGCGGGCTCGCCATCAGGCGTTCGAGGGTGCCCTGCGATCTCTCGTTGAGGAACGACACGATGGTCACGACGAATACGAGGAAGAACACAACCAGGCCGATGAACGCAGCTCCGAAGTAGTCGAGCGTGTCGAAGCCCGAGCCTCCATACAGATAGGTGAGGTGGGGCTGGACGTGCAATCCCTGGCCGGGCGCAGAGGAGGCGACCGATACCAGAGCCTGCTGCAGAGCCTGGAGGACCGGCGCGATCGTGCCCGGCTGCGAGCCTTCGAGGTGAACGTCGGGCGCGATCGTCCCGGCCTGCGCCTGGCTGCTGAAATCGGACGGGAACACGATGTACGCGGCAAGCGATCCGTCCTTGAGCTTCGAATCTCCATCCGAGCCCTGGATGGTGGTCGTGCTGATCTCGCTCGACCTCGCGAGCACGGCGGCAACCGTTGCTCCCAGCGGGCCCTGGTCCTCGTTGGCGATTCCGACCGCCGGAGCCGAGGCCGAACCCCGGATGAGATAGCCGAGGAGGCCCAGGATCACGATCGGCGCGACGAAGAGGAGAGCCAGCGTGCGGCGGTCGCGGCGAAACTGCTGGAGCAAACGCTTGGTGATTGCCGCGACCCGTTTGCCGCTCATGCCGGTCTCTCCGAAAGGCTGAGGAAGGCTTCTTCCAGGGTCGGCCTCCCGGCTTTGGCGCGGATCTCATCGGGACTGCCCTCGGTGAGCAGCTTTCCGAAGAGGATGAGCCCGAGCCGCTGGCAGCGTTCGGCCTCGTCCATGACGTGACTGGAGACGATGATCGTGGTCCCGGCGTCCGCCATCTGCTTGAAGCCGTCCCAGAGCTCGACCCTGAGCTGGGGGTCCACGCCGACTGTCGGCTCGTCGAGCAGCAGCAGCTCCGGCTTGTGCACCAGGGCGCACGCCAGCGAGCACCGCTGGCGCATCCCGCCGCTCAACGTGGAGACGACGGAGTCGCGACGGTCGTAGAGCTTGACGAACTCGAGCGCCGCCTTCACTCCTCCTTCGGCGCCGTTGATCGCGGCGAAGAACTCCAGGTTCTCCTCCACCGACAGACCGGGGTACAGCGCCGCAGCCTGGGTCATGTATCCGACGTGGCTCAAAAGCGCCACGTTCGGCATCCGCTTTCCGAGCACGGTCACGGTTCCGGCATTAGGTGCCACGAGGCCGACGAACATTCGGATGAGCGTCGTCTTGCCAGAGCCGTTCGGACCGAGCAATCCGTAGATCTCGCCTTGCCGCACCCGCAGCGTCACGCCGTCGAGCGCCTTGACGTCTCCGAAATTCTTGGAGACGTCCTGCACGTCAACCGCCCACGAGTCGCTCATGAGGTCGCCTCCTCCGGCGTCATCGCCCGCAACCAACCTTCCGCCAGCAATGTCACGGCCTGCTCCCCATCGATGTCGAGGCCCAGGATCCGCTCGGCGAGCGGCCTCGTGAGGAGATGGAAAAAGATCGGACCGACGAATGACTGGAGCGCCAGGAGGGGCGGAATCTGCCGAAGGTGGCCGTCTCGCATGTGGCTCATCAGATAGAAGACAAGCGATCCGACCATTCCACGTAGAGCGTCCTGAGCGACCTCGACGGTGTCGGGAGAAAGGGAGCTGATCTCGAAGAAGAGCGCGCGCAGCACGCCCACCCGACTCTCGCCGGCGCCGTAGAAGGTGCGATAGACGGTGCGGGCGATCTCCGGCATCAGGACCTCGGGCAGTTCGTCCTGCCGCGTGTTCAGCAATTCCGTGACGGGGTCCAGTGGGGAGAAGGCGTGCACGAGGCTGGTGAAGAGGGCGGTTTTGCCGGGGAAGATGCGATAGAGGGTGGCGCGGGACACCTCGGAGTGTGTCGCCAGGTCATCCATCGAGAGGGCGTTCAATCCATGCGCGCCGACCAGCTTCAGCGCGGCTTCGAGGATGCGCTCGCGGGCGCCAGGCTCGGGTTGGAGGTCGAGGGCCTCGAGCAGCGCCTCCCGCGATTCGAACTCCCGGTAGAAGCTCGTACGGGAAACGCCGGCCGCCGCCGCAAGCTGAGCCACCGTCGGGGTGCCACCCGTCCGGAGCAGGCCGCGAGCCTTGCTCAGGATCCTTTCCCTGGTTGCGACTGGCATCGGGACGATACTAGACGAGACGTCTAGTCTCGTCTAGTCCCACTTCTTAACGCCCTGGGTTGGCGTTCCCCTCCGAGGTCGGTAGGTTGCGTCCATGCGATACCTTCTCGCGATCTCGATCGCCACGGCCCTCGCTTTCCAGCCGGCGCCGGTCGCTGCCGGCTCGACCTGGGGGAGCTCGCAGTACGGCGACCCGCCATCCTGGTGCACTAAGTTCTCGGACATGTGGACGGCGACGGTCATCACCAACGACCCGCTCGTCGGCACCAACCCCGAGCAGGACACGTTCTACGGCTTCCATCCCAACCCCGGATACGACGACTGGTACGGCTTCTTCTATGGCGACTTTCGCGGGGCGCCTGGAGATTCGTCCGGCTGGGTGCCCCTGCTGCACGAGATCTATCCGCGCCACTATCACTGGAACTTCGCCAACAAGGGTTGGGCGGTCCACGGGCACGTGAAGCAGTACATCGCGTACTACAACTGGACCTTCGGGGGGCAGTGCGGGCTGGGGGCCTACGGCAACAACGCGGCTCCGCCATACATGGCAGACCAGTACGGGTATCCGGTCGTCGACATCTACGTCGATGCGGTCCCACCGTTCGACCCCAAGCCGTACGTGACGGCCGTCACGTCCGGCTCGGTCGCGTTCACGTGGGACCCGGTGGCCGACCGCGGAGACGGCGCGGGACGGGATTACTTCGCCGCGGGTCTCGACCACTACGTCTCCTGGTTGACGATCGGCGACGGGCCGTTGCGGTTCCAGCTCGCGTCGACAACCGCGCCGCGCTCCGTTTCGCTGGCGGGTATGACGCCGGGAGAGACGGCTTGCCTGCACGTGGTGGCGGTCGATCGCGTGCAGAACGCGACCGCCGACCAGGTCTCCTGCGCATCACCCTTGACGCCGCCTCCGATGCCCGTGTGGGGTGCGGTGGACAGCAATGTGATGGCGAGCCCGAACGGGGTGGGCCTGGTCGGTCTCGACACCTGGTTCTGGTTGGCGCCCAGTCCGGAGACGCTGATGCTGGAGGAGTCCTATCTCGGGTCGCGCTACATCGTGACGGCGACGCCGATCGCGGCGAGCTGGGATTTTGGCGATGGGAGCATCGATCGATTCAGCGACCGCTCCGGTTTCGGTCACCCATACCCGGAGCCGTCGTCGGTGACGCACACCTACCAGGCGCACAGCCGAGACGGTTACGCCGTGGGCGCCGCGATCCGCTATGAGGTGACGTGGGCGGCGGTGGTCGGAGGTCGTACGTTTGGGCCCTATCCGCTCGCCTCGATGGAGCTGCCGGCTCAATCGCTGGTCTATCCGGTGGAGCAGGCCCAGCCCGAGCTCATCGCAACGTGATCGCCGACCATCCTGTGAGCCGATCGATGTGAATCGCGACGACCGGTCCCCCAGGACGCGTCGCCTCGTACTGCCCGTAACGGTGCGTCAGGAGGTCGATGGCATGCTGTGCTTCGGCCTCGTCGGTGACGATGCGAGCCGTGCCATCAGCGCGCACCCACCAGAGCTTCGTCCAGTCGTCGTCGTAGTGATCGGCGAGCACCGCGACGGCGGGATTCGCAGCGATGTTCTTCAAACGCTTGAGGTTGGAGGTCCGCTTCGGTTTCGAGTCGACCGCGAAATAGAGCATATCGCCGTCATTGGCAAAGACAATCGGCACCACGTGCGGCTTCCCGTCTTCGCTTACCGTCGCGAGCCGCGCGTGCCTGGCGCCGGTAAGGCGGCGCCTCGCATCGGACGCTTCCATGCGGTGAAGTGTGGACCGCATTGCGGCTATCGTTGACCCGTGCAGAGGCTCCGCACCTACACCGTGGACGAAGCGAATAGGGAACTGCCTCGCGTGCGCAGGATCGTCGCGCAGATCGCGGAGCTTTCGGCCCTCCTGCCCGATCTCGAGGACGAGGCGCGCATCGCCGAGTACGAATCCAAACGGCCGTCGGCCGGGGCCGAGGATCGCGACCGGCACCAGCAGGCTCACGACGCGGTCGGCGGCGCGGAGCTCGAGCTGCTCAAGGCTGTGGCCACTCTCAACGGCATGGGCATACAGCTGAAGGGGCCGCTCGAGGGACTGATCGACTTTCCCTCACATCGCGATGGCGAGCCCATCGAGCTGTGCTGGAAGCTCGGTGAGGAGCGGGTCGAGCACTGGCACAAAATCGGCGAAGGCTTCGCCGGACGAAAAAAGCTCTAGAGCTCTTTCGCGACTTTTCCCTTCACGGCTTCGAACACAGACCTCGCGATTCCCGCCGCGTCGAGCCCGTTCTCGCTGAGGATGTCCGACGCCTTGCCCTGAGGCAGGAATCGGTCTGGCAGCGCGACCGTCCTGACGCGCCCCGCCAGCCCGTGCGGCGCCAGCGTCTCGAGCACCGCTCCGCCGAATCCTCCGGCGCCCACGTTGTCCTCGACGGTCACGACGACGGGATGCGTACGCGCCCACTCTGTGATGCGCGGGTCGACAGGCTTGACCCAGCGCGCGTTTACGACCGCACACGAGACGCCCTGGATCTCCAACCGCTCGGCTGCCTCGATCGACACCCCGACCATGCGGCCCACCGCGAAGATGACGGCATCCGATCCCTTGCGCAACTCTTCCCAACGGCCGACCGCCAAAGGCTCCACGGGCAGGTCTGGGGTGGCCGGCACCGGACCACGCGGGTAGCGGATGGCGACCGGTCCGTCCATCGAGAGCGCGGTCTCCAGCAGGGCGCACAGCTCAGTCGCGTCAGCGGGAGCGGCGATCTTCATGTTGGGGATGAGCCGCAGGTAGGACAGATCGAAGATCCCGTGGTGCGACGATCCGTCAGGTCCGGTCACGCCGGCGCGGTCGATCACGAAAACGACCGGCAGCTTGTGCAGCGCGACATCCATGATCGTCTGGTCGAAAGCACGGGCTAGAAACGTCGAGTAGATGCAGACGACCGGGCGCATGCCCGCCATCGCGAGGCCTGCGGCAAATGTGACCGCGTGCTGCTCGCAAATCCCGACGTCGAAGAAGCGGTCGGGGAACTCCTTGGCGAAGTTCAGAAGTCCGGTTGAAGAGGCCATCGCCGCGGTGATGGCACACACTTCGGGCCGCGAGGCTGCCGAGGTCATCAACGCTTCGCCGAACACGTCGGTGTACGTGAGCTCGGTCGAGCGAGGCCGGCCGGTCAGTGGATCGAAGGCAGAGACGCCGTGCAGCTTGTCGATGTCGTCGTCGACCGCCGGCCTGTAGCCATGGCCTTTCTCTGTGACCACGTGAACGACCACGGGTTCGCGCAGCTTCTTGGCGCGAGACAGAACCTCTTCGAGCGCCGGTTCGTCATGACCATTGACCAATCCGGCGTACTTGATGCCGAGGCTCTCGAAGATCGTCGAGGGTTGAAGGAGCTGCTTGAGACCCTCCTTGACGCGATACGCTGCCTGGTCGGCGGTGGAGCCTACGAGGGGTAGGTCCCGCAGCAATCGCGAGATCTCGTCCTTGATGCGCTCGTACCGCGGATCCACACGCAGCTGCGACAGGTGTCGGGCAAGGCCGCCGACCGTCGGCGCGTATGAGCGGCCGTTGTCGTTGATCACGATCACCAGGTTGGGCGGCTGCAGGTGCGCGATCTGGTTGAGCGCTTCGTAGGCCATGCCGCCCGTCAGCGCACCGTCGCCGATGACCGCGATCACGTGGCCCGGGACTTTCTTACGCAGCCGCGCCTCCGCGATGCCGAGCGCGTAGCTGAGCGATGTCGAGGCGTGGCTGTTTTCGACCAGGTCGTGCTCCGATTCCTGACGCGACGGATATCCCGACAACCCGCCGGCCTGCCGCAGTCGCGCGAAGTCCTTCGACCGGCCGGTGACGATCTTGTGGACGTACGCCTGGTGGCCCGTGTCCCACACGATCGCGTCCTTCGGGCTGTCGAAGACCCTGTGGAGCGCGAACGTGAGCTCGACGACCCCCAGGTTCGGGGACAGGTGGCCCCCCGTCTTCGATGTCTGGTCTACAAGGAATGCCCGAACTTCCTCGGCCAGCTGCGCGAGGCGAGGCTGGTCGAGGGCGCGAAGATCCGCGGGCGAGTTGATCGTCTCCAGGATGCCCATCGGTGCTCTAACGTTCTGCGCCCGACATGAGTTCCGCCAGCGCGATGCACAACCTCGTACCGGCGCCGCTGGGACCGCGCAGCACGGTTGTCAGCTCGGGGTTCGTATTCCAGCTGGACGCGGCGATGTCGAGGTGCGCCCAGGCCTTCCCGCCGGCAAACTCGCCGATGAACATGCCTCCCAGTATGGTCCCCGCCTCTCCGTACTCGGCATTGCGCAGATCGGCGATCTGGCTGCGCAGCAGGATCCTGTAGTCGGCGAACACCGGCAGCCGCCAGACCCGGTCTCCCGCATCCGAAGAAGCTCGTTGGACCAGGGCCCAGAACTCGTCGTCGTTGCTCACGCCGGCGCTTGCGGCGTGGCCGATCGCAATCGTGGCCGCGCCGGTGAGCGTAGCCAGGTCGAGGATGTGAGTGGCGCCGTTGCGCAGGGCGTGGGTGAGGGCGTCGGCGAGGATGAGCCTTCCCTCGGCATCCGTGTTCACGATCTCGACTGTCTTTCCGGCCGCGCTCACGAGCACGTCTCCGGGGCGCTGTGCGGTGGGTCCTGGCATGTTCTCGGTCGCGGCGATGATCGCCATGACGTCGAGCGGCACCTTGCGCGCCGCGATCACGTCGATGGCCGACAGCACCGCCGCCGCCCCGGCCATGTCGGACTTCATCCGGCTCATGTTCTCGGCGGGCTTGATCGAGATTCCGCCGGAATCGAACGTGACGCCTTTGCCCACCAGCGCCAGGACGGGCGCGCCGGGCTGGGCCTGCAGGCCGGGCTGCCGGCCGCCGCGGTGGCGCAGCCGGATGAGTCGGGGCGGCAGCGCCGAGCCGGAGGCGACTCCCAGCAACAGGTTGTAGCCACCGGTCCGCAGCTCGGCCGGCCCGAGAATCTCGACCTCGAGGCCATGTCGCTGGGCGATCCGGAGCGCCTCTTGAGACAGGGCTTCCGGCGTCAGCTCGTTGGGCGGCGCGTTCTGCCACTCGCGGGCGCGGTTGGTCGCCTCTCCGTTCTCCTGCGCGGCGACCACCTCGTGCTCGCGGCCGATCCCGAAGCCGGTCAGCACGAGCTCCTCGATCTCGCGCCGCTCAGGCTGGGCCCCGGTCTGTCTCGAGCGCCGTTCGAAGGTGCCCATCACGCAGCCTTCGACGACTGCCTTCAACGAATCCATGCGCAGCGGCGGCTCGGCCCGCAGAAGGCCGATCCGCTTGTACCCGTAGGTGCGCGAGGCGCGGATTAGCTCGTGATGGGCCGAACGGAGCCGCTGTCCGTCCAGGTCCTGGGGCGCCCCGACCCCGTAGAGGATCACGCGGCGCGGCCCGGACTTGGCGTGTGTCGGCACCGGGAGAACCTCGTGGATGCGGCCGCGGAACTCGGCGCTGCTGATCATGTCGGACAGCACGCCGCCGAGCGACTTGTCGAGCTCGAGAGCGCCGCCTGACAGGCGCTGACCGGTCGCGACCGCCACCGCAAGCGCGTCGACCGGGAGCTCTGCGGGCGGCGTCGCGACGAGGGTGATCTTCACAGACGATTAAGCGTAGCTATCGGACCAGGTGCTCAGCGACGAGCTCCAGGATGTGCGCGACTCGAAGGTGGATTCCGCGGCGGCGCGCAGCCGCCTCGATGTGCATCAGGCAGCCCGGATTGTCTGAGGCCACCACCGTGCAACCGGTTTTGGCGATCGCATCCAGCTTCCACTGCGCGAGGCGGCCCGCGACGCGCGGCCATTCGATGCTGAACGTGCCGCCGAAACCGCAGCAGTTCGCAATGTCGGGGATATCGACCACCTCGTAGCCGGCGAGCTCGAGGAGGCGCCGCGGCTCACTCTTGAGGCCCAACTGGCGAAGGCTCTGGCACGAATCGTGGTACGCGATCTTCAAGCTCATCCGCTCGGGGTCCACCAGCTCCGGGCGGCGGGTCAGGAGCTCGAGCGCGAACCTCGTCGAATCGCGCATTCGTGAGCTCACGCCTTCCGGTACCTGGCCTCCCCAGTCCGCGGCGTCGATCGTGACCGCGCCGAAGCACGAAGCCGAAGGGGTGACGATCAGACCCTTGGAATCTCCAAGACTCTGACCGAGGCTGGTGCATAGGTGCGCGCCTCCGGGGAAATCCCCGGCGTTGGCCGCGATCAAGCCGCAGCACCACTGACCCTTGGGAAAACCAACCCTGAAGCCCGCGGCGGTCGCGATTCGCTCCAGGGCCACGGCGGCCTCGGGCTGAACCCGGTCGACCATGCAGGAGGCGAAGATCGTGAGCGGCTCGCCGTCGACCTCGCTCGGCATAACGCGGTCGCGGTAAGGCACCCGCGCCAGGCGCGGCGCGCCCGGCACCAGGCCGCTGAAGGGAGCTCCCGCACGCAGCAGGCGGTCCGCCAGCTCGGGACGCTCCCACAATCCAAGGACTGCTCTCTTGCGAAGCGACTTGCGGCCTTTTTTTCGGTGCTCGAGGATCTGGCGCGGCAGCGGGATGTCGACGGGGCAGATCTCCTGGCAGGCGTTGCACTGGGTGCAGAGGGTGTTTGGCAGGTCGGCCTCATCCAGGCCGTGGTGGAAAGGCGTCAGGACCAGACCGATCGGGCCGTTGTAGATGTGACCGAACTGGTGGCCGCCCACGGCCATGAAAGGCGGGCATGCGTTCGAACACGCGCCGCAGCGAATGCAGGTGAGCGCGTCCTTGAAAATCGGGTCGGCGCGCATCTCTTCGCGCCCGTTGTCAAGGATCACGCAGTGCATCTCGCGCGGGCCGTGGACGCCGATCGTGAGCGACTGCTCGATGTCCGCTGATCGCGACGGTCCGGTGATCCAGTTCACGTAGCTGCTCATGATCTGGCCTGTTCCGCTGCGCGGCAGCATGCGCAGCACCGCGACGGCGTCGTCGAGCGTAGCGACCACCTTGTCGATGCCAAACAGCGCGATATGCACCGGCGGCAGCGTCGTCGTGAGGTCGGCGTTGCCCTCGTTGGTGACGAGGACTATGGTCCCGGTCTCCGCGATCGCCATGTTGGCGCCACTGATGCCGACCGTGGCGTCGATGAACTTCTGGCGCAGGGATTCGCGCGCGTGGCGCTGGATCGCTTCGACGGTCGCCTCGGTGCCGAAGACGTTCGCGGCGTCCTCTTTCGTCAGGTGGATCGCCGGAGCAATGAGGTGCGAGGGATGCGTGTGCGTCAGTTGCACCATGCGCTCGCCCAGGTCGGTCTCGACGACCTCCATGCCGAGCGACTCGAGGTGCGGATTCAGCTCGATCTCTTCGGACGCCATCGATTTGACCTTGGTCACGACCATCCGGCCGCTGCTCTTTCGACCGTTCCCTGCGTTCCAGCAGATCTGGGCGATGATGTCGCGCGCCTCGGCCGCGTCCTTCGCGAAGTGCACCTTGCCGCCGGCGGCCTCGAGCCGGGTCTTGAACTGCTGCACCAGCTCCGGCAGCCGTTCGAGGTTCGCGCGGCGCCGCCCCTTCAAATCTTCGCGGCCCTTGTCGAAGTCGAAACTCTCGAAAGCCGTATTGCGACGGGCGCGGAGGCCCGTCATCGCTTGGGTCAGGGCTCGCTGCAGGTCGGGGTCGGCGAGCGCTTTGTTCACCCGGCGTGAGAAGTGACGCCGGCTTTCAGGCACGAATATGCGCCCTGCGCGCGCCCGACGCAGTCAGAAAGTGCGCCCGGCGCGCGCTCGACTCAGTCACAATTTCGCGCCCCGCGCGCGCCCGACTCAGTCACAATTTCGCGCCCCGCGCGCGCCCGACTCAGTCACAATTTCGCGCCCTGCGCGCGCCCGGCTATGCACGCGTCTTGCTGGCTTCTTGAATCGCTTCCGCTACATCGCGTGGTGTCGACACCGGTGCCAAGCATATTGTTCCGGAGCAGACAACGGCTCGCCTGTCGCCGGCTGGATCGATCACCGCGTATGGATGCGCCAGCAGCGCGGCCTGGGCCAGCTCCGGGTTCGCGGTCGTCACCTTGATCGCGTGATGCGTGCGGTCCAGAGCGCGAGCAAACACCGCCGCCATCAATCCGTACTGCCGCGGGAGGGCGGCGACCGATTCGAGGGCGCGGCGTGCGCTCTCGAGATATGGCCTCGCCGGATCGCCGGTCAGGATGTCGAGCTCCACCAGCGCCATCGCCGCAATCGAGTTTTCGACCAGGGGTTTGATCGGATCGGCCAGCCGGCCGAGCGAATCGGTCCGGGCGTGGTCGAAGAAGCCGCCCAGGTTGGGGTCGCCGTATTGCTGTTCGATATGCGCTGCCAAATCGAGCGCCGCGGGCAGCCAGCGATCACCGAGTCCCGCCTGGTGGGCGCGAAGGGCGGCCCATAGGCTCCAGACCTGGTCGGCGAGCTGGCCGCCGACGCCCTCGGCGTGCGCCATTCCTTCGCCGCGCCGGTAGGCGTTGCGAAACAGGCGCTCGAGGAGCTTGGCCGCATGGGTGCGAAGCGCCGGCCGGTCCACGCGCACTGCCCCGTCGAGATAGGCGATGGCCAGCGCGGCATTCCAGGACGTGTAAACGCGGCGGTCGACGTATGGCGCCGGCCTCTGCGCGCGCTCAGCAGCATCCATGGAGTAGTAGTGCTCGTCGGCATCCTGGCTGCCCGCGTAGAGGCCCGTCTTCGAGTCCCGTAGGACCTTGTCGAGGTAGCCCGTTGCCGAATCGAGCACCGCGCCGATGCCTGCGAGCGAGAGCGAGCTGACGAGACCGGAATGGTCCTCCAGCATCTTCTCGAAATGCGGGACGCTCCAGTCCTGCGTCGTCGAATAGCGGAAGAACCCGCCTTCGATGTGGTCGTACGTGCCTCCTCCGGCCATATGTTCCAGCGTGTTGACCGCCATCTGATGGAGCTCGGGATCGGAGCGAAGCTGGGCTTGCTCGAGGAGCAACAGGATCGCGTCGGTCTGCGGGAACTTCGGCGCGTTGCCGAACCCGCCGTACCCCGGATCGTAGGCCGTGGTCACCGCTTCGAGGATCGAATCGACCAGCCCTCCGTCGAGCTGGCCCGCGCTGCGCGCGACAGCGGAGCCGGAACGCTTGCGCGCCTCCAGCACGCGCGTCGCGATCTCGGGCTGGTTGGCCCGGTAATAGGCAGAGATCTTGCTGAGAGCGTCCGCCATCTGGTCCGGAGGCAGGTACGTGGCCCCGGTGAGGATGTCGCCGGAGGAAGTCAGGAACGCGGTCGACGGCCACCCGCCCATGTTGTAGCGTTGGTTGATGTCAGGGCGGACGTCGTTGTCGACCCGGATGGGCACGTAATCGCGGTTGATGAGGTCGATGATCCCGGCGTGCGAGTAGGTGGTCTCGTCCATGACATGGCACCAGTGGCACCAGACGGCTGAGATGGAGAGCAGGATCGGTCGGGAGGTCAGCTTTGCTTCCTCGAAAGCGCTGGCCGTCCAGGGGCGCCACTTGATCTCGGCCGCGCGGTTCGGCCGCGGCGAAAAGTGGAATTCTTCCGTCGCCTCCGCCACACGACAAGGTTACGCGGGTGAAACAATGGCACCGTGATCTCGACCAGCGCGGTCGACGCCTACATCGAGAAGAACTCGCGTCGGTTCATCGACGAGCTCAAGGAGCTCTGCACCTTCCCCAGCATCTCCAACCACGGGAAGGAAGCGATCGAGCCGGCGCGGGGATGGATCGCCGATCGCCTTTCGCGGTTCACCGACCGCGTGGAGACGTTCGACGGCGGCGGCATGCCGGCGCTTTACGCGGAGGTACCAGGTGGCGGCCGGCGCAAGCTGCTGCTCTACCAGCACTACGACGTGCAGCCGGTCGACCCGATCGACCTGTGGGAATCGCCGCCGTTCGAGCCGGTGGAGAAAGACGGACGGATCATCGCTCGCGGGGTCGCCGACGACAAGGCGGACGTGATGGCGCGGATCCACGCCCTCGAGACGTTGAAGGCGCTGGGCGATCTGCCGGTGACGCTGCGCTTCCTGGTCGAGGGCGAGGAGGAGATCGGATCCAAAACCTTCGAGAAGATCGCGCACGACCATTCCGGCAAGCTCGCTGCCGACGGGTGCCTGTGGGAGTCAGGCGCCTCGTTCGACGACGCCGGCAGGCCAACCATCCAGTTCGGATGCCGGGGGCTTCTCTACGTGCAGCTGCGCGTGAAGATGCTCGCCTTCGACCAGCATTCGGGCTGGGCCTCCATCTATCCGTCCGCCGCCACGTACATGATCGCGGCGCTCGCCAGCCTGCGCGACCAGGAGATGAACATCCAGATCGAAGGGTTCTACGACAAGGTCGTGAAGCCGACCGAGGGCGACCGGCGGATGATGGCGAAGATCGACCCAGAGGTGGAAAAGCGCAAGCAGCTTGTCGGCTTCGATCGTCTTGTTCGAGATCCCAGGCCGGAGGAGGTCATCGAGCAGATGCTCTTCACGCCGACCTGCAACATCGCCGGAGTCACGACGGGCTACCAGGGGCCGGGCTCCAAGACCGTGCTGCCCGCCGAGGCGACCGCCAAGCTGGACTTCCGGCTCATCCCGAACCAGGACCCGGCTGACGTGGCGTCGCAGCTGCGCAGGCACCTCGACTCGCACGGTTTCGAAAAGGTCGAGGTCGTTTGGAGCGACGGCGAGAAGCCCGCGCGCTCAGATCCGGGTTCGGCGGTCGGCAAGACCATGATCGACTGCGTTCGCGAGCTTCACGGTGAGCCCATAATCTGGCCGTTCATGCCCGCCACCGGACCGATGCACCCGGTCGTCTCCGACCTCGGTATCCCGACCGTGCTGCCGGTGGGCGTCGGCCGGCCTGACAACAGGATTCACGCACCCAACGAGAACATCCACGCCGCCGACTACGTCAACGCCGTGCGCCTGATGTGTCGCGTCTGGGAACGCTTCGGAGCCGGATAGGCGTGGAGAAGCTCACCGACAAGCTATTCACCGACAAGTTCAACGAGGACACAGGGCGCCCCCACATAGAGATCGTCGACCAGAACGTTTGCGCCGTGAAGTGCAAGGGCAAGTACTGCAACCATTTCTGTCCGGCCGGCGTCTATGAGTGGAATGAGGAGCAGCAGAAGAACCTGGTCAGCTTCGGCAACTGCATCGAGTGCGGGGCCTGCTCCATCGGCTGCCCGTTCGACAACATCTCCTGCGAGAGTCCGCGAGGGGGCTACGGCGTCCAGTTCAAGCACGGCTAGCCGGGCGGAATACGAACTGCCTTCGCCACAATTCAAATCAGTGCAATGAGCGATTACGACGTGGTTATCGTCGGAGGGGGTCCCGCCGGGCTGGCGGCCGCCCTCTACACGGCCCGAATGGACCTGAAGACCGTCGTGATCGACCGCGGGCCCCTGGGCGGACAGCTTCTGAACACCGAGCTGATCGAGGACTACCCGGGCTTCGAGTCGATCCTGGGATCGGAGCTCGCCACCAAGATGGGGGAGCACTCCCGCAAGTTCGGAGTAGAGGTCCGCGATTTCGAGCCGGTCCAGGAGATCGACGTCGAGGGCCAGACCAAGGTGGTCCGCCTGGAGTCGGGTGAGGAGGTGCGCGCCCCTGCCCTGATCATGGCGGCCGGCGGGCTGCCGCGGTACCTCCAGGTGCCGGGCGAGAAGGAGTTTTGGGGTCGGGGCGTCAGCTACTGCGCCGTCTGCGACGGTGCGTTCTTCAAGGGCCAGGAACTGGCCGTCATAGGCGGCGGCGACGCCGCTGTGGAGGAGGGCGACTTCCTCACGCGCTACGCGTCGAAGGTCTACATAATCCACCGCCGCAGCGAGTTGCGGGCCCAGCCGATCCTCATCGACCGGGCCAAGGCCAACCCGAAGATCGAGTTCATCTTCGACGCGCAGGTGAAGGACATAGCGGGCGACAGCAAGGTGCAGGTGGTGCACTACGAGCAGCACGGCAAGCTCAAAGAGCTTGCGGTCGGCGGCGTCTTCATATTCGTCGGGTTCGTGCCCAACTCGGCGCTGCTCAAGGTGCACGTCGATCACGACGACGCCGGGTACATCGTCACCGACCGCAACATGCAGACCTCCGTCGAGGGCATCTGGGCGGTTGGCGACGTCCGTTCGCAGCTCACCAAGCAGATCGCCACGGCGGTGGGCGACGGGACGACAGCGGCGGTCGCGGCGTCGATGTACGTGACGTCGCTCAAGGACGCGGCCCGGGCTTAGACGGGCCTCGGGCCAACCATGTAGGCTGGCGCCATCGTTTTGTATACGTCCTGAAGCGAGAGGAAGGAAGGGTGCATCTGAAGCTGGTAGCGGTCAAAGCAGCGGTTGTCATTGCGTTGTCGTCTGGGTCGATTTCGATCACCAGTCTTGTCGTATACGCCGACGCGAACCCCAACAATCACGGACACCACTACGGCCAACTCAAGCACCAGCATCCGCCGGTGCCTGCGCCGCAGCCGCCGCCCGCGCCGGCGCCGGCGCCGCAACCAAACGCACCGCCTGTCGTGCCCATCGTGTCGCATACGAAGGCCGCGAGCGCACAGACGATTGCGCCTCCCGTCTCGGGCGGTGCGACGTTGCCGCTTCCCGACGTGGGAGGCCAGGACACCACTCGGAAGCAGGGTGTCGCGGCGCTGCCACCTGTTCGCGATCCGAACCTCTGGGTCGTCGAGGCCCTGTTTCCGGCGCTGCTGATCGTGTGGCTGATCTTGCTCGCCGCTTCGCGCGGGCTTCGGAAGCGGACCTCTGACGGGAAGGCGCCGACGGTCTAAGCCGTTACGTCGATCCAGACAAGGCCCGGAGGCAAGGTCAGCGCCTGGCCGCCGTCGAGCGTGAAGGTGAGCGGGCCGTGGCTGTCGGTCGATGACCATGAGCCCGCGTACTGCATGCCCTTGTAGAACACGTCGATCCGGCCGCTGGTGTCGAGGTCGTAGTCGTGTATGTGAGCGCCGTGGCCGTCGCCGACGTTCAGAAGAGTCTCCGTGGTGTGCAGGGTGATCAACATCTCGATCCGCAGAGGTTGACCCAGGCTCGCGTCCTTATAAGGGTGGCCTTCCTCACTCTTCTGATAGGTGCCCGTGGCCGGGTCGTAGCTGTACACCGAATAGTGCTCGTCGACGTTGATCGACGTCCTGGCCGTGCCGGCCGGAAGCACTGGCCTCGTCTTCGGGATGGTGTACGTCGGAATCGACGAGAAGTAGTTGTCCTCCGCCGCCTTGACCAAAGGACCCTTGATCATCAGGTTGTCGGGCGCGTAGCGCGGCGGTGCGGCCCGGAACTGGTACCCGATCGTGTCGAAGAACTGCGGCGTCGGGTCTGATGCGGCGCGCGCGGCCGTCGCGGCCGACTCACCGGATTGGAACAGCAGTCCTTTGTAGTGGCGGCCGAGCTTCAGCGATATGAATCGCGCGGAGCGCATGGGGCCGATGAGGTCCGGTGCGTTGTCGTACATCGCCGTCAGTCGCGTGATGCCACCCTCGGCCAGGTACTCCCAGACGATGTCGGCGGCCTGAAGCCCGTTCTGATCGCGCGCGAACTCGTCGTTGGGGATCTGGATCAGGGCCGGGTATCTCAGTGCGGTCGTGTGCTCCCTGTCGTGGTAGTAGATCCCGGTGTTGAAGGTGAACGTGCTGGGAATGAGGTGCCCCGTCTGGTCGCGTCCACCGGCGCTCAGCTGAACCTGCAGGGGTCCGGATGGAATTCCCGCGGTCGATACCGTGGCGCTCCTATCGTCGGTCGCCCACGTTGCGTTGACCACCTGCGCTCCGACCGTGATCTTGATCGTCGTGGGCTCCATCGCGTCGTTGAAGTTGAGCTTCAGCGTGGTCCCCGGGTCGATCTCCGTCCCATCGGTGAGCGGGGTGCCCGCGGCTCCGGTGATGGATGTGACGTGAGGAACGATCAGCGTCGTGAAGCTCCACGTTCTGCCCTGGACCTTGTGCCGCCCGATGTCCACAATCGATTTCACCGTCACGGTGTAGGTCGTCAGGTCGGTCAGTCCTTTGGACGCTGACCATCCGTACTGCGTCTGTCCATCGAGGCTTGTGATCGAGCCACCCGCTCCAGGGCTGATCGAAAACGCAGCCTCGACAGCCGCGAGCGCGACCGGACGGCTGAAGGTGAGCAGAATTCGGCTGTCGGTCGGCACATCCTTCTGACCGCTCTTGAAATTCGTCGTGAGCGTGGTGGGCAGCGTGTTTTCGTAGAAGAGAAACGCACCGATGCCGGTCAGCACGACGACGACAACGAGACCGATGGCGATAAGGCCACGACGGGGAAACGGCGGCCGCCGACGCGAGCTTCGCCTGAACGGCTGTGCCGACGGAAACGACGGCTCGATCTCGGGGAGCGACGTGGATATGGACAACGGGCCGCCCGGGATTATCTCAGACTCTGGCCCGGATCGGCCCGCAGCGCGCGCAGGTACGAGAACGTGTAGAGGCCCGTCGCGTGACCGCTCTCGAATGCGATCTGAAACGCATATTGACCGACGAGGGCGACGTCTTTGATGCGGAGCTCTTCGGGGCTGAGCGTCTTGACCCGCGCCAGGCGCCCGGGGGCGCCGGCCTCACCCCGACATTCAGCGCACGGACACGCCCATCGCAGCTGCTCGCCCGTGTACTCCGTGCGCTTGCCGTCCTCCCACGTGATGTCCACCGTCTGCTGCGTGCGATCGACATCGACGTTGACTGGAAACGGATCGGGGTCTTGCAGAGGTCGAGCCTAGTGGACGTTGATGACAGGGAGCTGCCGGAACGACTGGATCGACGTGCGGGCCGCAACCTGCGAAGCGATATGCACGAACGCTCTCGCGCCCGCGGACTCGGGCCGCGAGATGACCACGGGGGTCCCGAGGTCGGCATCCTCGCGAATGCCCTCTTCGAGCGGAACCGCGCCGAGGAAGGGAACACCGAGTCGCTTGGCGGCCGATTCGGCTCCGCCGTGGCTGAAGATCTCATGCCGGTGCCCGCAGCTGGGGCAGACATACCAGCTCATGTTCTCGATCAGCCCGAGCGGCGTGACGTTCAGCTTCCTGAACATCTGAAGCGCCTTCACGGCGATGTCGGTGGCCACGTCCTGCGGTGTGCAGACGATGGCGACGCCGGTCAGCGGGACGGCCTGCGCGAGCGTCAACGAGGCATCGCCGGTACCCGGCGGGAGGTCGATCACGAGGTAATCGAGCTGGCCCCAATCGACCTGGACCATCATCGCCTCGATCGCCTTCCCGACCATCGGGCCGCGATAGATCGTCGGCTGCTCGCCAGGATAGATGTGGCCGAAGGACATGAGCTTCAGTCCGTGAGCCTCGATGGGACGCAGGCGGCCGTTGACCTGCTCAGGCACCTGCTTGGAGCCGGTCATGGCCGGTACGGAAGGTCCGTAGATGTCCGCGTCGAGCAGGCCGACCGAGGCGCCGCTCAGGCGGAGTGCGGCCGCGAGGTTCACGGCAACGGTCGATTTGCCGACGCCGCCCTTGCCCGACGCGACGGCGATCGTCTGCTTGACCCCGGGCAGGATCTCGGACGGCTTTGGGCGCATGAAGGCGGGCCTCACGTTGGCCGTCATCCTCACGTCGACACCGGTCACGCCCGGTATCTCGCCGACGAGGTCCTGCGCCTGGGACTTGAAGCGGTCGCGGACGGGGCACGCGGGAGTGGTGAGCTCGAACGTGAAGCTGACCTTGCCCTGCGCGCTGACGTCGAGCTCTTTGATCATCCCCAGGCTCACGACGTCGCGGCCGAGGTCGGGGTCCTGGATGTGGGACAGCACGTCGAGGATCTGCTGCGAGGAGGGGACGGCCATCGCCCGGCATGTTACCGGGACTTAGAGGGCGGCCCATTTCGCATCACGCGGTTGGGGTTAAAGGGCACAAATGGCGCATCGGAACGCCGGCCTGGGGCCACAAGGGCACACTTGGTCCAATCGGAGCGGATTCCTGGTGGACGCACCCCTGGCGGGGCCCACCCTACCGTTTTGGCTTCCCACCCCCAAGCCGACGCACCGAACCGCGGCTGAACGTACCTCCGACTCGAAAGCTGCGCAACCCTGCCTGTTAATTTCGCAACACCTGATATGCCAGTCATGAATGGTCGCGCCGCGTTGCTGGCCCATCAAGCTGCGTGCAGCGCATGCCACGTCTGCGTCGACCAGGGCATCATCCCCGAGGCGACCCCGACGTTCGCCGGGACGTGGGGCGCGCCCTTCTTCCTGGTCGGGCAGGCGCCGGGTCCGGTCGAGAGGGAGTCGCGCCGTCCGTTCTCCGGGCGCGCCGGCAAGGAGCTCGACCGGTGGATGGTACGAGCCGGGTTCGACAGCCCCGAAGAGTTCAGGCGCCTGACTTACATCGCCGCCCTCATGCGCTGCTTTCCCGGTCGCAACAGCGCCGGAAACGGGGACCTCAAGCCGCCGCCGGGCGCCGTCGCCAACTGCGCCCATTGGCTCGACGCCGAGCTTCGCATCTTGAAGCCCAAGGTGGTCATCCTCGTCGGACAGCTCGCAATCGCCCGCTTCCTGGGCCCCGGCCGGCTCGAGGAACGCGTCGGCAATCGATTCGGTGATCGGCCCGTGATGATCCCCCTACCGCACCCATCGGGCCAGAGCCGGTGGCTCAACGATCCCGCGAACCGAGACCGGCTGGCTGAGGCGCTGGCGCTCGTGGGACAACTTCGCGCAAGCCTTGCGCCTACTGCCAGGAAGCACAATAGCGACGGCGGTGAGCGCGACCGCCCCGCGACGAGCGGGCCGGACGGAAACGCGATGAGGAGAAAGCCGTGAAGTATCTACTGGTCTATTACGGCGGCGGAATGCCGGAGACGCCCGCGGCGCAGGCTCGTGTGCTCAAGCAATGGGAGAAGTGGTTCACCAAGCTTGGACCTGCCGTAGTCGACGGCGGCAATCCATTTTCTGGCGCGGTCAGCAAAGTCAAGGAAGACGGCACGATCGCAAAAGGCGCGATCGGCAAACGCGCGTCGGGCTACAGCATCCTGGAGGCCCCGTCGATGGACAAGGCCTCGAAGATGGCAAAGGGCTGCCCGATCATCAAGAGCGGCGGCCAGATCGCGGTCTACGAAACCTTCAACGCGATGTGATCCGTCTGCACTGAGAGGTTGCCTTCATTCTTTGCTGAGCGGGCCGGCGGGCGCGTCACCATAACCGGTGGCGATGCCCGCCACCTCGCCCGCTCGTTGCGGGCGCGCGTGGGGGAGGAGGTCGAGGTGATCGACCCGGCCGGCCACATGCTCACGGTCCGGTTGGACGCCGTCTCACCTGACAGGGTCGAGGGCGTGGTCGTGGCGGAGCGCCCGCACAACCCCGAACCGGCTGCGCACATCACGATCGCAATCGCCAACCTGCCGGCGCCGGCTCTCGAGCTCGTGCTGTCCCGCTGCACCGAGGCGGGCGCCTATGCCTTCCACGTCTTCCAGGCCGAGCGCAGCATCGCGCGCGGCGCCAAGCTCGAGCGCTGGGTGACGATCTGCCGCGAGGCGGCCATGCTCGCCGGCCGGCTGCGCATCCCGGAGGTCGATGCGTTCCCGTCACTCGATGCAGTGCTGAAGACGAGTGACCACGCGGTGATGCTCGCGCGGGACTCGCAGCACGCGCTCGCCACGCTGACGGCTCCGCGCGATCTCACCCTGCTGGTGGGTCCAGAGGGTGGGTGGACGGAGCGCGAGCTCGCCGCCGTCCCGGTCAGGGCCACCCTCGGTCCCCGCAACCTCCGCGCCGACACGGCCGCGCTTGTAGGCCTGTCTGTGGCGCTCGCTTTGCGGGGATAAACCGCTCGCCGTCCGGCCCGCGACGGGAATAGTTCGCTTCCACTGTCGCTTCGGATTGAGATAAGATGAAGCATGGGATGGCGGAGCGGATCGTGGAGCGTAGTTTCTCTCCCGACCGGCTCGCGCAGTCGAGCGGCCCGATTTCCGTCGACCTCGCCGTTTTCACACTCGTCGGACGGGAGCTGAGCGTGCTGCTCACCACTCGCACCGAGCCACCTTTTCCCGGCTTCTGGGCGCTACCCGGCAGCCTTCGCCGGCCCGGCGTTTCGCTCGACGCGCAGGCGCGAGCACGGCAGGCGGCCGTGACCGGCCTGGATGGCGGCTGGATCGAGCAGCTCAAGACGTTCGACCGCCCGCAGCAGCTCGACTCCGCCGGACAGGTCGTCGTGCCCGGCCGCGACCCTCGCGGGGACGTCATGTCCGTCGCGTACATCGCCATCGTCCCGACCGCGCTCGCCGAGGTGTGCGCCGACCGCAAAGGAGAGGGAGAGCAGCTGTGGCTTCCGGTCCGCCGCCTTCCAGTGGAGATGGCCTTCGATCATCGCGAGATCGTCGACTACGCGGTGCGGCGCCTGCGCAGCAAGGTCGGGTACTCGTCGATCGCCTTCCAGCTGCTGCCGTCCGAGTTCACCATCACAGAGCTTCAGCAGGTCTACGAGGCGGTGCTCGGACTTTCGATCAATCGCGGCAACTTCTGGCGCAAGGTCGTGGACCGCGGCGTGATCGAACCCACCGGCAAGGAGCGCAGCGTACGCGGCAAGCGCGCCATCCTCTTCCGCTTCAGCCAGCAGCCGTTCGGACTGCGCGAGGAGCCCGATGGTTTCATCGACGCCTAAGGGCCCCATCTTGCACCGCACGCAGCTGGACGAACTGGTGGCCGCCGCGCTCCGCGAGGACCTGGGCAGCGAGCTGGGCGACACCGACGTCACCACTCATTTCGTAGTCGACACCGACCTGATGGGGGAGGCCCGCATCTTTGCCAGGAAGGCCGGAGTCTTGAGCGGAGGCGACGCCGCAGCGCGAGTTTTCGAGAAGGTCGGCCCGCCATGCGAATATGTCGCGCTCAAGCCGGACGGCGCGCGGCTGAAGGCGGGGGACGAGGTCGCCCGCGTGGTGGGCCCGCTCGGCTCGATCCTCACGGCGGAGCGGACCGCCTTGAATTTTCTTCAACGGCTCTCGGGCATTGCAACGGTCACCCGCGAGTACGTCGACGCGCTGGCCGCGTATCCGGCCGTCACGCTGCTCGACACGCGCAAGACGACTCCGGGGCTGCGTTTCCTGGAGCGTGCCGCGGTCCGAGCCGGAGGAGGGCACAACCATCGCGACGGCCTGTGGGACGCGATCCTCATCAAGGACAACCACGTGGCCGCGGCGGGCGGTGTCACCGAGGCCATCAATCGAGCTCGGCGCGCGCGCATGCCGGTCGAGGTCGAGGTCGACACGCTCGAACAGCTCGAAGAGGCGCTGGCGGTGGGCGCGGAGATGATCCTGCTGGACAACATGACATCCGATCTCATGCGGCGCGCCGTTGAAATGACCGCGGGCCGCGCAAGGTTGGAGGCGTCGGGGGGAATGAATTTGCAAGGTGCCGTTGCGGCCGCCAAAGCCGGAGTCGATCGCATCTCGGTCGGGGCCCTGACCCATTCCGCGCCGGCGCTCGACCTGAGCCTGGAGGTGACCAGGACATGGCGGTAGAGGTGCTCGACCTACAGGTGGATGCCAACGCATACGCACGGCGCACCGTCCATCGCGACATAGAAGGAATGAGCCGGGAGATCCGCGAGATCGCGCGAACCCGCAACGCGGTGATCCTCGCGCACAACTACCAGGTGCCCGAGGTCCAGGACGTAGCGGACTATGTCGGCGACTCGCTCGGGCTCTCGCGCCAGGCAGCCGCCACGAATGCGGACACGATCGTTTTCTGCGGAGTCCATTTCATGGCTGAGACCGCGGTGATCCTCAGCCCGACCAAGCGTGTCCTGATCCCGGACCTCGAGGCCGGCTGCTCTCTCGCGGCGACGATCAATGCGGAGCAGCTGACCGCGTGGAAGGCCGAGCACCCGGGCGCGGTGGTGGTGTCCTACGTCAACACGACCGCAGAGGTGAAGGCTCTGAGTGACTACTGCTGCACCTCGGGGAACGCCGAGCGCGTGATCCGCGCGATCCCTGATGACAAAGAGATCCTTTTCCTACCGGATATGTTCCTCGGCACGTACCTGGAGAAGGTGACGGGCCGCGCGATGCACGTCTGGCCGGGCGAATGTCACGTGCATGCGGGTATCCGTCCGGCCGACATCGACATCGCCCGCCGCGAGCACGGTGACGCCGACCTACTCGTTCACCCCGAATGTGGCTGCGCAAGCCAGTGCATGTACTTCAAGGCGAACGGCGACATCGACGCTGACCGCACGCACATCCTCAGCACCGAGGGCATGGTGCAGCACGCGCAGAAGCACCCCAGCCGCAGCTTCGTCGTCGCGACCGAGCTCGGCATCATGCACCGGCTGTCGAAGGAAGCGCCGCAGGGACGCTTCTACGCGGCAAGCGAGCGTGCGATCTGCCGGTACATGAAGAAGATCACGCTCGACAAGCTGCTGACCTCGCTGCGCGAAGACGTGTTCGAGGTCACGGTCCCACAGGACGTTGCCGAGAGGGCGCGCCTCGCGATCCAGCGAATGGTTGAGCTGTGATGACCGACATCCTCGTGATCGGCGACGGGCTCGCAGGCTCGGCCGCGGCGATCGAGGCGGCGCGGATGGGCGCATCGGTGGCGCTGGTCTCGGCGGCGCATGGTTCGTCAGATCGTGCGCAGGGCGGCATCGCGGCCGCCACGTTGCCCGAGGACTCACCACGCCTTCACGCGCTGGACACGCTTGCCGCCGGCGGCGACCTGTGCGACCCGAGCGCGGTCGCGATGCTCACCTCTGCGGGCCCGGCGACGGTGCAGTGGCTCGAATCGCTCGGCGTACATTTCGACGGCGGTTCGGCGCGCGAGGCGGCCCATTCGCTACCGCGCGTCCTCCACCTCGGCGGAGACCAGAGCGGCGCGACGCTGATGGGCTTCATGCGCTCGGCCATCGAGCGCGAGCCGGGCATCACGCGACATCGCGCGCGCTTGCAGTCACTGATCTTCGATGAGTCGTGTGGCGGTGCGGTCTTTTCGGGCGGCCTCGTGATGCGTGCGGGCGCGACGGTGCTGGCCACCGGCGGATATGCGGGCCTGTACGGGCGCACCACCAACAGCCGGATCAGCAACGGAAAGGGAATTCTCGAGTCTGCGCGCGCCGGTGCGCGCGTTGCCGACCTGGAGTTCATCCAGTTCCACCCCACCGTCTTCGCCGGCGCGCGGTCTTTCCTGATCACCGAGGCGCTGCGAGGCGCGGGCGCGATCCTGGTCGACGACCAGGGCGAGCGTTTCGTCGACGAGCTGCTGCCGCGCGACCAGGTGGCGCGCGCGGTGGCGGCGCATCGGGGCCACGCTTTCATCTCCGCTGTGCACCTCGATCCGGACCTGCTCCAGCGCAGCTTTCCGAACTTCATGCGTAACTGCCGCCAGGCGGGCATCGATCCTGTGCGACAACCGGTGCCGATCGCGCCGGCCGCCCACTACACGATGGGTGGCGTCGTGACCGACCTCGACGGGCGGTCGTCGGTCGAGAGGCTCTTCGCAGCCGGCGAGTGCGCGCGCACCGGGGTCCACGGAGCGAACCGGCTGGCCAGCAACTCGCTGCTCGAAGCCGCGGCGTTCGGCCGGCGCGCCGCGGCCGCCGCGGTCGACGCGCCAAAAACAATGAAGTCCCGCGAGGTTCGGACAAAGCCCTGGCGGCGCGGACCGCTCACGGTCGCGCAGGTCGGCGAAGTTCTCGATAGCGCGGCGGGAGTGCTCAGGACTGGAGAGGAGCTGAAAGAAGCTCTCGCGACGCTGCACTCAGGCGCCGTCTCGTCGGTGGCCGCGGACGCCGCCGACCTGGCCTCGATGATCTGCGCCGCCGCGCTCGCGCGCCCGGCCAGCGTCGGCGCCCACCAGCGCCAGGACGAACCCGCGACGCTCGCCGGCTAGCGCTTCAGGGCGCGGTAGGTTTCGACCTCGCCGGCGATGGCGATCACCGATGCGATGACGAAGGTCATCGCTCCCAGGACCAGCAGACCGGCGCCGAGCGGAATGGACCACGCCGTCGCGGCCAGGCCGAGGCACAGAATGCCGATCGCCGTCAGGAGCACCGCGTACGTCCTGAAGCCACGTCGGCTCGCGGCGAAACCAGGGGCCAGCTCACCCAACGGTTGCGACGTCACCCGGCGCATGACGAGGCCGGCCGCGCCGAACAGGTTGACAAGCAGAACGAGGCCCGCCAGCGAGAGCACGACCCCGATCGCCAGGACTATTCCCACGCCCGTATTTTCACCGCCTCTAGCATTGCAGCGTGCCGACAACTCAAATCCCCGCGAAGTCAGAGTCTGCGCAGTGACTTCGCGGGGACCCCTAACACAGGACCGCGTGCGGAACTTCTGCATCATCGCCCACATCGACCACGGCAAATCGACGCTGGCCGACCGCCTGCTCGAGTACACCGGCTCGATCAGCCAGCGCGATATGCAGAACCAGGTGCTTGACTCCATGGACCTCGAACGCGAGCGCGGAATCACGATCAAGCTGCAGGCCGTTCGCATGACCTACCCGGCCAAAGATGGCAAGAGCTACGAGCTCAACCTCATCGACACGCCGGGCCATGTTGACTTCGCGTACGAGGTCTCGAGGTCGCTGGCCGCCTGCGAAGGAGCCCTGCTGGTCGTCGACGCGGCTCAGGGCATCGAGGCCCAGACGCTCGCCAATCTCTACCAGGCGGTCGAGGCGGGACTGACGCTCATCCCCGTGGTCAACAAGATCGACCTCGACTCGGCGCAGCCGGAGATGGTCGCCGAGGAGATCGCCGACGTCACGGGCATCCCGCGCGACCAGGTGATCTTCGCCTCGGCGAAGCAGGGCATCGGCACCGAGGCGATTCTCGAAGCCGTGGTGGCAATGGTGCCGCCTCCGCACGGCGATCCGACCAAGCCCCTTCGCGCGCTGATCTTCGACTCGCACTACGACACCTACAAGGGCGTCATCACCTACGTGCGGGTGGTGGACGGCGAGATCATCCCCGGCACAAAGATCCGGATGATGAACACGGGCAAGGTCCACGAGGTCGATGAGGTGGGCTGGTTCGCCCCGCGTCCGCGGGCGGCCGAGAAGCTGACCGCCGGCGAGGTCGGTTACGTGACGGCGGCGATCAAGAACGTGGTCGACGCGCGCGTCGGCGACACGATCACGACGGCCGAGAACGGCGCGGCGACTGCGCTGCCGGGCTACCGGCAGGTCAAGCCGATGGTCTTCGCCGGTTTGTTCCCCACCGACTCAGACCGGTTCGGTGACCTGAAGGAGGCGCTCGAGAAGCTGCAGCTCAACGATGGGGCCCTTTCGTTCGAACCGGAGAACTCGGCCGCCCTCGGTTTCGGATTCCGGTGTGGATTCCTCGGGCTGCTGCACCTGGAGATCGTCCAGGAGCGCCTCGAGCGCGAGTTCGAGCTCGACCTGATCACCACGGCCCCGACCGTCGAGTACGAGGTCACACTGAAACGTGGCGAGGTAATCACCATCGACAACCCGGCGATGCTGCCGGATCCAACCATGATCGAATCGATCTCCGAGCCCTACGTGAAGCTGTCGATCATCGTGCCGTCCGCTTTTGTCGGCCCGATGATGGAGCTCTGCCAGGAGCGGCGCGGAACTTTCAAGCACCTCGAGCACAGGCCGGGTGATCGGGTCGTGCTGGAGTACGAGATCCCGCTTGGCGAGATCATCCACGACTTCTACGACCAGCTGAAGTCGCGTTCCAAGGGATATGCGTCGATGGATTACGAGATGATCGGCTTCCGCGAAGGCGACCTCGTCAAGCTCGACGTGCTCGTGGCAGGCGAACCCGTGGACGCGCTGTCGCTGATTTCCCATCGCAGCAAGGCACAGATCCAGGGCCGCAAACTTGTCGAGAAGCTCAAGACGATCATCCCGCGTCAGATGTTCATGGTGCCGCTGCAGGCGGCGATCGGAGGCAAGGTCATCGCCCGGGAGTCGATTCCGGCGATGAGGAAGGACGTTCTCGCAAAGTGCTACGGCGGCGACATCACCCGCAAACGCAAATTGTTGGAAAAGCAGAAGGAAGGCAAGAAGCGCATGAAACGGGTCGGTTCGATCGAGATTCCGCAGGAAGCCTTCATGGCGGTGCTGAAGCTTGATTAGGGCCATGCGCTTGATTTCGTGGGTTGCCGTGCTCGCGGTGGTCGCGAGCGGCTGCACCCTGCGCCCTTCGTCGGCGGCGGGCAATGTGCACTCGGCCGCCGACCTCTACGCCGCAAATCCCACTCTCGCCGACGTCCGGTCGCTCCTCGGCGACAGCAACTGGTGGCCCGGCCCTCCGTCGTTCGGAGTGCGGCCTCTCGATTCGGCCACGATGCCGTTCAACGAGAAGTTCCACGTCACCATGCGATTCGCGCACCTGGGCACGGCGGAGACGCTCGACATCGAGTACACGCTGTGGGACACGACCTCGTCGGCCACCGCGCAGATGACCAACGCCCAGTCCGCGTTCGGCACGTCGGCCAGCGGCGCGAAGGTGGGGGACCAGGTCCTTTACTACGGGTCGCAATCGTCCTCCGGGGCGGCGCCCTACGACACCGTGACCTTCGTCCGTGTCGGCCAGATCGTCACCATCATCACGCTCGGCTTGAAGGATGCGTTCCCCAGCGTCACGCTGCTGGGCAGGATTGCGACGAGGGTCACGTCACGACTCAAGGACGTGGTTGCGGGCAAGGTTCACGCGACTCCGCTGGCGGCGAGCGACGCGCTGCTCCTGCCGCCGCTTGGACCCGACCTCACCCTGCTCGGGTCGCTGGTGCTTCCCATCGAAGCGGTCGTCGTCATGCTCGGTTTCGAATCGCCCGAGGCGCTCGCGACCGTCCTCCACACGAGCGGAGTCGACAGCATCGTGTTCGGCGACTACGCGCTGGACATCGACACGCACATGGAAGTTCGCGCGGGCGTGTTCAACTTCTCCGTGTCGGCGGACGCGGTCACCTGGGTCGACGAGCTTCGCGGGCTGAACGGCTTCGACACGAACCGAATCGCGACCTTCTACAACACCGGGTCCGGGGAGTATTTCAGCCTGTTCACAGCGGGCACGAAAGCCGCCATCCTGGTCTGCCGCTCGACGGCCGACGTCGAGGCCGCCTCGCGCGCATGTGAGGCGCCGATGTCGCGCATCGGCCCGGCCTGGCTGCTAAGCCTGACAAGCGGATAGGCGCGCGCCGTTCAACAGCAAGCGTGGCCGGGGCGACCGGGCTTTGCTCGGTCGCGACTTTGTCTTTTGGTCTCCCCGCGCCGCTGCGCTTCAGACTTTGATCAAGTCCCATCCGTATTCCGGAATGGGAGCAGCGCCTGCAGCGAAGCCGCACGCGCGATGAGGGAAAACCATCCGGGTTTTCCCTCATACGTCTAGCGAGCTTCTTCGGCCATCCCCTGGCGCCGGCGCGACGCCTGGAACCATTCCCACTGCTTGGTCAGGCCGTCGCGCAGCGACACGCGCGGTTCCCAACCTAAGCGCTCGCGGGCCAGGTTGATCGATGCGCCGGTGTGGCGAGGATCTCCCGGCGCCGCCGGCAGCGTTTCACGCTTCGCCTTGATCCGGCTGATGTCCTCGAGGGTCGCGAGGACCCGGTTCACGGTGACCCGGCTGCCGCCGCCGAGGTTGAAGACCTGCCCCGCGACGTCCGCGGTCGCCGCCTTGATGGTTCCGTCTACGGCGTCCGAGACGTATGTGAACTCGCGTGTTTGCTCGCCGTCGCCGAAGACCTCGATCGGTTCGCCGTCGACCAGCGCCTGCATGAAGCGGGCGAAGGCCATGTCGGGCCGCTGCCGGGGGCCGTACACGGTGAAGTAGCGGACCGAGACCACAGGCAGCCCGAAGTTCCTCGTGTAAAGGAGGGCGAGGTGCTCCGCCGCCAGCTTGGTCACGCCGTAAGGTGAGACGGGTCGCGGCAATGCCGATTCCTTGGTGGGGAACATCTCGGCATCGCCATAGACGGATGAGCTGCCCGCGAAGACCAGGCGGTCGACGGGCGTGTCTTTCAGGCTCTCCAGCAGTCGCTGCGTGGCGAGGACGTTGTCGCGCACGTAGCGGTCGAACTGCTCTCCCCAGCTGGGGCGGACCCCGGGCTGGCCGGCGAGGTGATACACGACCCCGGCGCCGCGCAGCACCTGGCGCAGGTCGGCGTCCACCAGGTCCAGCTCCTCGAAAATGAAGTCGGGATGAGCCCTGCAGTCTTCGAGGTTCTCCTCTTTTCGCGATCGCTCGTAGTAATCGCTGAAGCTGTCGATGCCTACGACCTCGTGTCCGAGCGCAAGCAGCCGCTCGCAAAGGTGCGAGCCGATGAATCCGGCGGCGCCCGTGACCACGACCCTCCGCGACTGCGATGCCACTGCGCTCAAGAGTGCGGTGTCGCGGCTTCCATTTGCAAACGCCGCCAGAGGAGGCGCGCCTCCTATCCTGTGAACGGTGAGGCGATTCGAGGCATGGCTCGCTGAAGCGAACACCGGCCTTGCCGTGAAGGAGTTCCCCCAAGGCACCCGCACGGCGTCTGACGCCGCCCGAGCTGTTGGCTGCGAGGTGGGTCAGATCGTCAAGTCGCTCGTTTTCGTCGCCGGCGGTAGGGCGGTGGTCGCGCTCGTCAGCGGCGCAAACCGAGTTGATGAAAAGCGACTCGGCGCGGTCGCGGGCGATCCGGTCGTCAAGGCGGACGCGGAGACCGCACGGAGCGCCACCGGCTACTCCATCGGAGGCGTGCCGCCCTTTGGCCACGCGACCGAGGTGCCCGTCTTCATGGATCGCGACCTGCTCGGCTACGACGTGGTTTGGGCCGCCGCCGGTCGCCCCGACTCCGTGTTCGAGATCGAGCCGGCCCGGCTGCGCGAGCTCAGCGGTGCAACCGTGCTCGACCTCAAGGGCGCATGAGCGTGGGCGAGCGAGCGTTCAGAAACCTCTACCTGCACATCCCTTTCTGCAAGCACAAGTGCGGTTACTGCGACTTCAACGCGTACGCCGGCATGGACCGGCTGATGCCCGACTACATCGACGCGGTCGAGCGCGAGCTTGTGTCGGCGCGCGAGCGACATCCATTCGAAACGTTGGACACCGTGTATCTCGGCGGCGGCACGCCCAGCCTGCTCCCGGCCGAGCTCGCGACGCGGTTGCTGAGCTTCATCCGGGCCACATTCGACGTTGCGGATGACGCCGAGGTCACGCTCGAGGCGAATCCGGCGAGCACGGACGAAACGAAGCTCGCGGCGTGGCTCGAGGGCGGCGTCAACCGTCTCAGCCTCGGCGTCCAGGGCTTTGACGGGCGCGCGCTCGCCGTCCTGGAAAGGAGGACGGACGCTGCGCAGGCGACACACGCTTTCCAGCTGGCGCGGTCGATGGGGATGCGCAACATCAGCATCGACCTCATCTACGCGGTGCCGTTTCAGAATCTCGATTCGTGGCTCGAGACGCTGAAGCGCGGACTGGCTCTCGGTCCCGACCACGTCTCGACGTACAGCCTCACCTTCGAAGAGGGCACGCTGCTGTGGCGGCGCCGCGCGGAGGGCAAGGTGCCCGAGGTCGACCCCGACGTCCAGTGGGATCACCTCGACGCGGCGTGCGTGGTGATGGAGGAAGCCGGCTACCGGCGATACGAGGTCTCGAACTGGGCTCGACCCGGCTTCGAGTCGCGACACAATCAGGCCTACTGGAGCTGCCGGCCGGTGTACGGCGCCGGCGCCGGCGCGCATTCGTACGGAACCGATGGCTCGACCGCTCGACGGTGGTGGAATGTCGCCCGGCCCCGCGACTACATCGCGGCAGCGTTGGACCCGATGCTGGACGGGGAGGAGCTGGAGGCCCGCAAGACGGCCGCCGAGTCGCTGATGCTCGGGCTGCGCACGGCGGACGGCATGACTCCTCCTTCCGGATTCGGTCCAGAGCTGGATGAGCTCGTGGCAGGCGGCCTGATTGCTCGCGCCGGCGGCCGGGTGGTGCCCACCAGGCGCGGCATGGACCTGCACAACCAGATCGCGCTCGCGGTACTGTAAATAGCACTCTGCCATCTGCGCCCTGCGCGCGCTTGGCGATCTGCGCCCTGCGCGCGCCCGGCGCCGGCAGAGTCCTGAATCCATGGAAAACAGAAAGCAAGAGATCCTTCGAGCGGTGGTGCAGGAGTTCACGACGAGCGCCGTGCCCGTCGGCTCCCAGGCGCTTCAGAGCCGCTATTTCGTCAACCTCTCGGCGGCCACCATCCGCAGCGAGCTGGCCGAGCTGGCCGAGCAGGGCTACCTGGCCCAGCCGCACACATCCGCCGGGCGGGTCCCCACCGACTCGGGATACCGCTACTTCGTCGACTTTCTGATGGACCTGGAGAAGATCCCCGACCAGGTCGGCTCTTTCATCGAGCACGAGCTCCAACAGGCCCCGGCGGACGTCCAGGGCATGGTCGAGAAGGTCGCGATGACGGTCGCCGCGGTGACGCAGAACGCTTCCGTGGCCAGCGCGCCGCAGGGCTCGCAGGCCAGGATCAAGCATGTCGACCTGGTTTCGCTCGAGCCGAACGAGGTACTGCTGATCCTGCTGCTCGAGGGCAATCTTCTGCGCCAGCAGGTGTTGAACGTCGCGGAAGCGGCTACCCAGGAGCAGCTCACCCAGGTCGCCTCCCGGCTCAACCTCACCCTGGGCGGCAAGGGCAGCGAAGATGTCCGCCGCCATTACGACAGCGCGGCGCTCGGGCTGGAAAAGGAATTGCTGGGGCGGGTCGTCACAGTGCTCGACATCTACGAGAAGGGGTCGGAGAGCCTGGTCGTCCACGACGGCGTGCGCAACCTGCTCCGGCAGCCCGAGTTCGCCGAGTCGTCCCGGCTGCACCAGGTGCTCGAGGTGCTGGAGGAGACCCGCTACCTGACCCTGTTGCTGCGCCAGCTCATCGGAGAGTCAGACCTGCAGATCGTGATCGGTTCGGAAAACGCCTCGAGCCAGCTCCAGGGCTGCGCGGTCGTGCTCACGACCTACGGCCCGTCGAACCGGCTCAAAGGCGTGCTTGGCGTGATCGGGCCGACGCGCATGGCGTACAGCCAGACGGTGGCGCGCCTGCAGGCCGTGGCACGGAGCGCGAGCGAGCGCATGGCCGACCTCGGAGTTTGATTACACCTCTGCACGCGGTATCTAGCAACTGATGACCACGCGCAAACCTCCGCACGACCCCGACGACGCCCAGCGGGGACACGAGACCGTACGGGCTCCCGAGGCCGCTGCGGTTGCCTTGATGGAAGGAAAGATCGCCGAGCTGGAGTCCACCGTAGCCGAGGCGAAGGACCGCTACCTGCGTACGGCCGCCGACTTCGACAACTTCAAGAAGCGGTCGCGCCAGCAGCAGCTCGAGACCATCCAGCACGCGTCGGCCGACCTCATCGGCCGGCTCCTGCCGGCCCTCGACGACCTGCACAAGGCCCTCGACCACAAACCCGCCGGCGTCGACGGATCCTGGGCCAAGGGCCTGGAGCTCAGCGTGCGAAAGCTCGAGGAGGCCCTCAGCGCGCACGGCCTGGAACCGATCCACGCCGTCGGAGTCCCGTTCGACCCCAAGCTGCACGAGGCGATCGGGTACGAGGAGTCGGTCGAGCAACCGGAGGACACCGTGACCTCCGAGCTGCGACGCGGCTATCGGATCCGCGATCGAGTGGTCAGGCCGGCGCTCGTCAAGGTGGCGCGCCCACCCGAGCCCCCGGCGTCCGACCCCGAATAAACGCCGGGATAACTTGGCCGTCAAGCGCGACTACTACGAGATCCTGGGCGTGGCCCGGGAGTGCTCCGCCGACGACCTGAAGCGCGCATTTCGCAAGATCGCGATGGACTCGCATCCCGACCGCAACCCGGACGACGCAATCGCCGCGGCCCGGTTCAAGGAGGCGAGCGAGGCCTACTCAGTGCTGTCCGACCCGGGACGGCGCAGGACCTACGACATGTTCGGCCATGCCGCCGTCCAGTCGGGGGCCGGACCTGGCGTCGATTTCTCCGACATGCCCTTCGGCGACATCTTCGAGACGTTCTTCGGCGGCGGTTTCGGAGGTCGAGGGCGGCGCGAGCGTTCGAACCGCGGCGACGACCTCCGTTACGACCTCACGATCACATTCGAAGAGGCGTTCACCGGCGTCGAGAAGCAGATCGACGTCGCCCGCCTCGCCAACTGCGAGCGCTGCTCCGGCAGCGGAGCGGAGCCGGGCACGGGCCAGGAAACCTGCCCTGGCTGCCGTGGCTCGGGCCAGGTCCGCCGCCAGCAGCAGTCCATCTTCGGAGCGGTCGTCACGGCGGCGACGTGTCCGACCTGTGGCGGCGCGGGGCGCCTGCTCAAGAGCCCATGTGCGCAATGCCGCGGCCAGGGCCGCGTGGAGAAGTCGAGGCGCATCGCGGTCAGGATCCCGGGCGGCGTGGACACCGGCTCCCAGATCCGGCTCAGTGGTGAGGGAGGCGCCGGGCTGCGGGGCGGCCAGCCCGGGGACCTGTACGTCGTGCTCCGGGTCAAAGCGCATCCCCACCTCGCGCGCCACGAGCAGGACACGGTCTACGAGCTGCGCGTGAACATGGTCCAGGCCGCGCTCGGCGACCGGATCGAGATCCCCACGCTCGAAGGGCTGGTCGAGATCGCGATCCCAGCCGGAACGCAGAACGGCCAGTCGTTCCGCCTGGCCGGGCGCGGCATGCCCGACGTCCGGGGCGGCCGCCGCGGCGACCAGTACGTCGTCGTCCAGGTCGTCATTCCCAAGGACCTCACGCCGGAGCAGAAGGCCATCCTGCGCAAGGTGGGCGGCCTGACGGGCAAGCCCGAGAAGGTGTCCAAGGGCTTCTTCGAAAAGCTTCGCGACGCGATTTCACTTGACTAGCTGAAAAGTCATCGTGGCCGGATAGACTTCGGCTCGCGTCCGTGCGTTCAGATGTCGTGGAGGGAAGGGTGTTTCGCGCTGTTGTGGTGACGGCGATCCTTGTGCTGCTCACCGCGTGCGCCCGCCCGCAGGGCACCGTAGCGCTTCCCTCTCTAGCGCCCTCTCCCACGCCGGTCCAACACGACCCGCTGATCATCTCCAACCCGGTCTTTCACGCAGGCGAGGTGGGAGTCGCCTACGCCCCGGTCACGCTGAGCGCGACGGGTGGCGTGGCGCCTTACACGTGGACGGTTCCGGTCGGTTCGCTTCCAGGGGGGCTCACGCTTTCCCCGGACGGCGTCGTCTCGGGCACCCCGACCGCCAACGGCAACTTCGCCTTCTCGGTCCAGGTTCTTGACCTGGGCGGCAACGACACGGCCGGGGTCTCTGCCAACATCCCGATCGTCCCCCGCCTCACGGCGGGCCTGGTCTCATCCTGCGCGACGGAGTGCACGGTCGAGCTTGGCTGCGTCGCCGTCTGCGGGGCGTTTGGCCAGGTCAGCGGCGGCGCCGCTCCTCTGACGTACAAGCTGACGAGCGGCCCGCTGCCGGCCGGCACGACCTTGAATGGCCTGAGCCTCAACGGGACGTTCACTGGACTCCCGGGTCGATTGCAGTTCACGGTCCAGGTCACAGACGGGTTCGGCTCCACGGCTACGATCTCGCCGAGGTACAACTTGCTCCCGCACATCTCCGTGGGGAGCGGCACGTGTTACGGCGACTACGGCATAGGCTGTTCCGCACAATTGCCCGTCGCGGGCGGAAGCGGCGCTGCCTCGGTGACTTTAGTCACCGTGGCTCAGAACCTGACCCCGAACCCGCCTGGGAACTACCAGGGAGCCTGCTGGTACCCCCCGGCGACGACCCCGCCCGCGGGCTATGGCCTATCGGCCTCGGGAAGCTCCGTTACCGTGTCGATCCCGATGCGAATCATCAACGGATACGGTGCGATCTGGACGCTGACTGTGGCCGACCACAACCTGTGCGGTCCTGGTACCTACTGCTCTTCGCCCGCGGCGACGGTACGCATAGGGGTGCAGTGCGGGTAGCGCTCCCAGCCACTTCTAAGGTTCTAGGCATAACTTGGCGTCTTCCGGGGTAGTTATTAGGTTCGGTAGTAACAAACGTCCGTACATAAGAAGGAAGAGAGTGGCTAAAACAATCGATCTCGAGCTGACGCGGGCCGAAGTGGAGGTCATCGAGCTGGAAGCTCGCCTCCGCGTGGTCCCGATGAACGACACCCAGCTTTCCGACGCCCTGAAGGCAGCTCTGGTCGCCAAGAAGGAGCGCCTGAAGAAGCTCCGGACCCTGCACGCCGCCGCCGGGCGCGCCACCACGGAGAAACAGAACGGGGACGGGGTCAACCCCCTCCACGCCCAGCGCCGTCCGCCCCTCAAGCGGACCGTGCCTCAGCGCCCACCGGCCAAGTCCAGCAAGTAAACCGGGCGTCCGTACGGGCTCGCAAGCCCGGCGGCCGGTTGGGGCTCGGGGCCCCGAAGGCCGGGTCCGATCGTTATCGTGATCGAGTTGGCCAGCGATCCGAAGCCGTCTTCAAACCAATCCACCAGCCGCTACGCCCTCGACGCGGTCGGAGCATGGGCCAACGACGATCGCGGGTTGTGGAGGTGGGCCCGGCTGCTGCCGGTCGTCACCGGCATCGCCGCCGCGCTGATCCTGGCGGCGGTCGGCTTCCGGCTCTGGATCACCAGCATCGGCGCCGGGGAGCTGGTCGGATGGGCGGCTGCGCTCCTTCTGCTGGCGGTGCTCGCCTACTTGAGCCAGCACCTGCTCGATCGCAACCTCGCGCTCCAGGCGGAGCGCCAGTCCTCTCTCCTCCGGGCGATCAGCGACATCGGCGAGGGCCTCGTGATCACAGAAGACGGCCGTTTCGTCGTCGGCAACGCCGCCTACGAGACGCTCACCGGCTATGACGCGGCAGAGCTCGCGGCGCTTCCCTCGCTGATCGCGCTGGCCGCACCCGAGGAGCAGCAGCATCTGACCGAGCAGCTCGCCACGCGGCTCGAGGGGGGAGACGCGCCGTTTCGGTATGAATCGGCCCTCATCAGGAAGGACGGCCGGCGGATCCAGGTCGAGACCGCCGTGCGCCGCCTGCCCGCGGAAGGCAAGCACCGGCTGCTCGCACTGGTTCACGACATCAGCGAGCGGCACCGGATGGAGGAAGCCGAGCGCGAGAGCGAGACCCGCTTCCGGACGCTCTTCGAGCAGGCCCAGGCGGGCATGGCGTTCGCCACGCTCGAGGGGCACATCACCACCGTCAACCCGGCCTTCTGCCAGCTCGTCGGTTACAGCGACGACGAGCTGCGCAAGCTCTCGCTCCTGGACATCACCTACGCCGAGGACGTCCCCGCCATGCAAGAAGCCCTCAGGCGGATGGTCGCCGGCGAGGAAGAGGGGATCCGCATCGAGAAGCGCTACACGCGAAAGGACGGCGAGCCCGTCTGGGTCGACGTGACGACCCGGCTCGTACGAGGTCCTGACGGCAGGCCGCTTTACCTCCAGACGGTCGCGGTGAACATCCGGGATCGCAAGAGGGCGGAGGTGCTGCGGGCGGCGCGCTTTGCCGTGACGCAGGCGCTGGTCACATCGCCCGGGTGGGACAAGGCCGCGCCCAGCGTCCTCGAAGGCCTGTGCATCGCGCTCGACTGGGAGCTCGCGGAGTACTGGGAGGTCGACGCCGACCGCGAGACGATGCACTTCGTCACCGCATGGAAGCGGCCAGGGCGTGACACCACGAGCTACGAGATCACGGCGGCCCAGACGAGCTATCACCGCGGCGAGGGGCTGGCCGGCAGGGTTTGGGAGAGCGGCGCGCCTGTCTCGGTGCCAGACGTGGCCGCCGACGATTCGCCGCGCTCCGCAGCCGCTGTCGCCGCGGGACTAAGGGGCATCGTCGGATTCCCGGTGCGCAGCGGGCGCCGGGTCGTCGGCATGATCGCCCTCCACACCTGGGCGCCACGCGAGCTCGACGATGGATTGCTCGCCGTGATGAACGACGTCGGTTCGCAGATTGGTGAGTTCGTCGAGCGCAAGCGCGCCGAGGTTGCGCTGCAGGAGAGCGAGAAACGGATGCGGTCGGTTCTCGACAACGTGTCGGACGGCCTCGCCACGATCGAACAATCCGGCGTGATCGAGTCGGCGAACCCGGCCGTGGTCAAGCTCTTCGGCTATCCCGAGGGCGAGCTCATCGGCCAGCAGGCGGACGTCCTCATCGCCACCACCCATCGCAGCGCGTTCGTCAACTACCTCGAGCGCCGGCTCAAGCTGGACATCCCGGTCAGCGGCGCCCACGAGACGATGGGCAAGCGCAAGAACGGAAGCCTCTTTCCGCTCGAGTTCGTGGTCAGCTCCATGCTGATCGGTTCGCGCCACCTGTTCATCGCCACCCTCCGCGACATCTCCGAACGCAAGGCCCACACCGACGCGCTCGAGTACCAGGCGCTCCATGACGCGCTGACCGGATTGCCCAACCGGAGCCTGTTCGGCGACCGCTTGCGCCAGGCTCTGCTCGCGGCGCGGCGCAACCAGAAGATGTTTGGCGTGCTACTGCTGGACCTCGATCGCTTCAAGGACATCAACGACGCACTGGGGCACGACCGCGGCGACAGCCTCCTGCAAGAGGTCACGGCGCGGCTGCGCGGTGTGCTGCGCGCGACGGACACCATCGCGCGGCTTGGAGGGGATGAGTTCGCGGTGCTCACGACCGACGCCAAGCACCCCGACGATGTCGTCGCCACGGCGAAGAAGATCCTCGCCGCGCTCGAGGGACCATTCGCCATCGCGGACCAGATGGTCGAGACCGGCGCCTCCATCGGCACAGCGATGTATCCGCTGCATGGTGACGACCCCAGCACGCTGCTCCGGCGCGCCGACGTGGCCATGTACGTCGCGAAGCGCTCCGGCGGCGGGTACGCCATCTATGCGCCGGAGCAGGAGGCGCAGACGCTGCGCCGATCGGGCCTGGCCGGGGAGCTTCGGCGTTCGATTCCGCAGGGCGAGCTCGTGCTGCACTACCAGCCGCAGGTCACGCTCGCGACCGGTGCGATCCATTCGGTCGAGGCCCTGGTGCGCTGGAACCATCCCCGCGAGGGATTGATGCCACCCGACCGGTTCATCCCGATGGCCGAGGAGACCGGCATCATCCACCCGCTCACGGCGTGGGTCATCGATTCGGCCCTCGCACAGCTGACCAGGTGGCTCGCGGATGGGCTTGACGTGTCTGTCTCCCTCAACGTGTCGCCTCGCAACATCGAAGACCACTCGCTCGAAGAGATGGTCGCCCGCGCGCTCGGCACGTTCAAGGTGGAGCCACAGCGGCTGACGCTCGAGATCACGGAGGGCGTGGCAATGGCCGCGGCTGCGGCCAAGGCGCTGCACCGGCTCAACGAGATGGGCGTGCGCCTGGCGCTCGACGACTTCGGGACCGGCTACTCGTCGCTGCTGTACCTGATGCGCCTGCCGGTGAACGAGATCAAGATCGATCGCTCCTTCGTTTCCGGGCTCGCGTCCGACCCGGACTCCGGTGCGATCGTGCGCTCAGCGGTTGGGCTCGGCCACAACCTGGGGTTGCGGGTCGTCGCCGAGGGGCTTCAGGACCGCGCCGCGGAATCCGTGCTGGTCGAGGCCGGCTGCGACGCGGCCCAGGGATTCCTCGTCGGCCGCCCGGCGCCCGAGCGCGAGATCACCGCCGTCCTGATGGCTCACTCCGGGCTAGCGAAACAGCTGGACCAGGTATGAGGGAAGACCCGGACTAGGTATGAGGGAAAACCCGGATGGTTTTCCCTCATCGCGCGTGCGGCTTCGCCGCAGGCGCTGCTCCCATTCCGGTATATCGATGGGACTTGACTAACAATCTGAAGCCGGCCACGCACGGAGGCAAACGAGACAAAGTCGCGACCGGGCTAAGCCCGGTCGCCCCGGCTGCGCTGGAGTGAGCTAGCCGGCCAGGAACCCTTTGTTGCCGACGTGAATTGATAACGTGCTTGATGTGAAGGCGATCGTTCTGGGGGCCGGGGGGCAGCTCGGCTCGGACCTGTCGCGGCTCACGGGTCCCGGCTCCGGCTTTGCTCACGACCAGCTGTCGATCACTGATCCCGAAGCCATCGACACCCTGCTGAGCAGCCAGCGCCCAGAGCTCGTGTTCAACTGCGCAGCCTACAACGCGGTCGACCGCGCGGAGTCGGAACGCGAGCTGGCTTACGCGATCAACGCCGAAGGCCCTGCCAACGTCGCCCGAGCCTGCGCGCGTCATCGCATTCGCCTGGTTCATTTCTCCACCAACTACGTGTTCGACGGGGCGCTCGACCGGCCGTACGTCGAGGCGGACGTCGCCGTTCCGCTCAGCGTCTACGGCGCTTCCAAGCTCGAGGGCGAGAAGCGCGTCCTCGCCGAGCAACCGAACGCGCTCGTGATCAGGACCTCTGCGCTTTTTGGGGATCGCGGTTCGGCGATCAAGGGCGGAAGCTTCCCGGAGCGGATCCTGTCGCGGGCCATGGCCGGTGAGCCGCTGCGTGTGGTCGCCGACCAGAAGGTCAACCCCACCTACACGGCGCACCTTGCGCCGGTCGCCCTCGAGCTCGGCGAGTCAGACCTTCGGGGCGTCGTGCACGTGGTGGCGGCCGGGTGCGCGGGCTGGGACGAGCTGGCGCGCGCCGTCCTCGCGGAATTTGACGTGGCCGCCGAGGTCGAGGCGGCCTCATCGGCCGAGTTCGCAGCGCCGGCGAGACGGCCGCCCAATGGCTGCCTCGCGACCGACCGCGTCGGGTTCCAGATGAGGCCCTGGCGGGAGGGCCTGCACGAATGGGCGGCACGGCGCGCTGAGGGTCCGCAAAAGGCATAAAAAAGGCTCGGGCCGGGCGATTTCTCGACACCGGCTCCGAGCTTGGCTGCGGGGGGTGAGGTTCTAACTGATGATGATTCCCCGATCGACTTTTCCCCGATTCCTTCCCTTCTGAGGGCCACTCGCGCACGGGGCGCGACATAGAAGTCTATGCGCGGAAACCGCGAGCAAACGCGTCAATCAATGCACATTTTCGACGACGAAACGACTACGTCGCTCTGGGAATACCAAGCCCGCTGCTTTCAGGAGCGATCCCATCGTGATAGAAGTGCGTTGCCCCAGTACACGTTTTGCACACTTTGATCAGCTCGAACGATTTAGCCAATCGCCTCGGCGTGAGCCGGGCGACTGTTCTTCGCGCCGTGGCAAGAGGATTGTTCAAGCCTGCCGTCGTGACCCCGGGGGGACACCGCAGGTTCCGGCCGGAGGACGTGGAGGGGTTTGCCCGCCGAGGTACGAGCGTTGAGCTCGTCAGCTCGAAGGAGGCGGCACGGCTCCTCGGAGTCAGCCAGCCGACGCTGAATCGAGCCGTCCGCGACGGCCGCGTCCGGCCTGCCGCGGTCACGCCGGGCGGCCACAGGCGCTTCGCCGCCTCCGAGCTGGCCGAATCGCGGCGCGCCGCCGCCTCCACCCCTCGGGCGCTCCCGTCTGACTGGATGGGCTGCTGATGGCTGGGGACACGCCGCCAAGGTCGCCAGGCAGCCGCCGCGAAGATCGCGGCCAGCTTGCCTGGAGCATCGCTCTCAACGCGATTCTCGTAGCCGCCTTCGTGCTGGGGGCGATTCCCATGATCGCCATCGTCCGAGGCTTCATCGAAGTCGTGACGCAATCCAAGCTTCGCAGCGGCGTCGACTGGCTGGCGTACGGATTCGCGTTCACCGGCCTGTTCCTCGGGTCGATCTTCTTCGCCTATGCCATCAAGTACTACCTCAGCACCGCCATGGTGCTGCTCACGACCCTGGTCAGCGGCGCTCCGCGAAATGGCAATGGCAACGGCCACGGCTTGAACGGCTCGCCGAATCTGACGGGCCACAGCCGCATCAACGGCAACGGAAATGGGAACGGCAATGGCTACCACATCGATCTCGGATATCACCCGTTCGTCTCCGTGCACGTCGCCACCTACAACGAGAAGCGAGTGATCGAGCGGCTTCTGCAGGCCCTCGATCAGCTCGAGTACCCCGCGTACGAGGTGGTGCTGGTCGACGATTCCAATGACGAGTCGCTGCAGATCCTTCAGCAATGGGTGAACAGGCCGAAGTTCAAGATCCTCCACCGCAACAGCCGCGAGGGCTACAAGGGCGGCGCTCTTCGCGAGGCACTGAGGTTCACCGACCCGAGGGCCGAATACGTGGTCGTATTCGACGCCGACTCCGTACCGTTCCCCGACTCGATCGAACGCCTACTCCCGCACTTTTATCGCGAGAGCGAACGGCCCGGCCACAAGGTGCTCGAGTCGGCGTTTGGACGCGAAGCGGCCCCGTCAGGTGCCGGCGACATCAAGCGGAGGGCTGATGTTGCGGCGGTGCAGAGCTACCAGTGGCACGTGCTCAACAAATCGGAGAGCTGGCTGACCGAAGCCGTGCGCGCGGAGTACGCCGGCAGCTACATGGTCGAGCGGCCGTTCCAGGACGCCGTGGGCTCTCTCAAGATGGTGGCCGGGACCGCCTACATGATCCGAGCGGATCTCCTTCGCGAGATTGGTTGGGGAACGAGCCTCACGGAGGATTGGGAGCTCACGCTCAAGCTCTACGCTCGCGGCTACAAGGTCGCGTACACGCCATGGGCCGAGACGCCGGCCGAGTGTGTGAGCACCTTTTCAAGGCTCGCCCGCCAGCGGATGCGTTGGGCGGAGGGACACACGTTCAACGTCCGCAAGTGGTTCGTCGCGATCATGCTTTCGCCCTTTGTCACGCCGCTCGAAAAGCTGGAGTTCCTTTTCGACACGACCTACTATCTCCAGGCCGGGCTGTTCATCGTCGGATCACTCGCCTGGTTGGTTTCCGAGATCATCTTCCACACTCACGTCCCCGAGTGGACGGCGACGCTCGGGTGGTCGCTGCTCTTCACCAACATCTTTGCCCTGCCGCTGATGAACCTTGGAGGGCTCGTCCTCGAGGAGGCGCCGGCGCGCGACCTGCAAGGGGTCCTCGGCGCCCTGGTGCTGTCATTCGCGCTCGTCCCCTTCCAGGGTTGGGCCGCGATGAAGGGGCTGCTGAGCAAGGAGGAGGGCCCGTGGTTCCGCACACCCAAGACCGGGCGAATCACCGACGAGGTGCACCATCTCCGCCGCCTGGCGTTGCTGCGACGCTGGCTGCTCGGCCATCGCGCGCGAGTGGGGGAGGACCAACGGTCTCCGGTGCGGCCCCCG
>Ga0097691_1000101_pt1 | contig 78210 bp, 69 predicted proteins | sample NGESurdeep072012_8_FD_72858 | JGI IMG/M metagenome (GOLD analysis project Ga0097691, IMG submission 72858) | Arctic peat soil microbial communities from Barrow, Alaska - NGEE Surface sample 210-1 deep-072012 | ecosystem: Environmental > Terrestrial > Soil > Wetlands > Peat ...
TTGGTCAGCCAGAATCCAAAGAACGTAACGGCGACCTGCATGAGGATGCCCTTCACGATGTGGCGGCGCACATGGTGTCCTAACTCGTGAGCCAACACCGCCTCGATTTCGTCATCGCTATAGTTCTGCAGCAGCGTGTCCGACAGGATGATCCGCCGGGTTGCTCCCATCCCCATCAGCGCCGCGTTGGCCTTCTTCGATTTTTCCGAAAGCTTCCACTCGTAGACGCCGCGGACACGCGTTCCGGCGCGCTCGCCGAGCCTGGTCAATCGCTCGCGCAGCGAATCGTTGTTCAGTGGTTCGAACTTGTAGAACAGCGGGAACAACACAACCGGAGCCAACTGCGCCATCAGCAGGAACAATCCAACAAACACGGCCCAGGCAATCATCCACCAACGTTGTGGAGCGATGCGGATGATGGCATAAATAATCTCGACGAACACGGTACCCAGCACCAACCCGACCAGCCAGCCCTTCAGTTCGTCCCACAGCCACGAACGCATTTTCTGGTTCGACAAGTTGTACTGATGTTCCAATCGGAACCCCAGGTAGTCGAAGGGCGCGCCCAGCACCTTCATGATCACCGAAAACATCATCACATAGAGAAACACTGCCATGAAGTAGTGCTGGCCCGCGCCGCGATAAGCCCAGTCGCGTAGATTCCCGGTCCAGCCCGTCACCAGCACTACGACCAGCAGCAAGAAGCCGATCACCGCATCCGCCATGCCGAGCCAACGCCGGACGCGGTTGTAGCGGCGGACTTCGGGCGTGTCCCTGGGTTGCGGATTTGCCGCCGTGACCATCTGAGAATCTGACAACTGCACTACTTCACTCCCACTACGTCCCCCGCTTTCACGAAGGCCTCGGTCTCACGCAAAATCTGCGTTACCAGTTCAGGCGAAGCTGCTTCGCAGTAAATACGCAGCAGCGGTTCGGTGCCCGAAGACCGCACCAGCACCCATGCTTCGGCCCCGTTTCCGTTGGTGGGAGCGTCGAGGTAGAACTTCACGCCGTCCAACGTTTCGACCTTCAGCACCTTGAAAGTCCCCAGTCGCGTGGGCTTTGCCTCAACGCGGCGCATGGCTTCTTCTTTCACTTCCTGGGTCAGCCGGAGATCGGTGCGTGCGTAATGATGTTCGCCGTATTCCTGCTGCAAATCGCGGACCAACTGCCCGAGTGGTTTGCCTTCATCGGCCATGATGTTGGCCAGCAGCAACGAATTGAGGATGCCGTCGCGCTCCGGCAGATGCCGCCGAATGCCGATGCCACCCGACTCCTCGCCACCGATCAGGATGTCACGCTCCAGCATCAGGTCGCAGATGTACTTGAAACCGATACCGCACTCGTGCATTTTCCGCCCGTACTTGGCGGAAATGCGATCGATCATTCGGGTCGTGTTGAACGCGCGAACAACCTCACCCGGCCACTGCTTCCGCTTCAGCAACCACTCCAGGATCACCGAGAAGATCTTGTGCGAGTCCACGAAGCTGCCGTCTTCGGCGACCGCGCCCAGCCGGTCGGCATCGCCATCGGTAACCAGTCCTGCCTGGCAGTGCTCCCGCACCACGGTTTCCTGCAACAGCGCAACGTGCGGCATGATCGGCTCGGGATTGATGCCGGGAAATAGCGGATTCAGCTCGCCTCGAATCTCGATATGGTCGATGCCCTTCTCGGTGAAGATCTGGCTCAGAACTCCACGTCCCGAGCCGTACATCGCATCGACGGCAAACTTGAATCCAGCTTTCTTGATCGCGTCAAGATCGACGAACTTCTTGACCGCGGCTACATACGGCGTCTTGAAGTCGGCTGCTTCGACACTGCCTCCGGGACGTTCGATTTTCGGTGCGTCAAGCGCGACCTCGATCGACTTGATAATGGCGGGCGTGGCCGATCCGCCGTAACCCGCCTTGTACTTCACTCCATTCCAGTTGTACGGATTGTGGCTGGAAGTGATCATCACCCCACCCGCCGCTGCGAGATTCACCACGGCAAACGACAGCGCAGGAGTGGGGGTGTAATCGTCGGAAAGATGAACGTTGATGCCCGCGGCGGCCAGCACTTCGCAGATCGCCTCGGCAAATGCCCGGGAGCCGAAGCGTGTGTCATAACCAACTACCAGGCCCTTCGTGGCGTCTTCGTTCTCGTGGACGTAATGGGCAATGGCATTGCCCACGCGCCTCACATTTTCAAAGGTGTAATCGTCGGCGATGATGCCGCGCCATCCGTCGGTGCCAAACTTGATTTGGGTCGTCATAAGGAATTGCCTGACTATTGCGAGTCGCGTTAAACGAGGTCTGTAAGCTTCTTGCTGTCGAGATACGCCACGACTTTCCCAACGTCTTGCGCATTCTCGCGCGTGGTGATCAGCAAAGCGTCCTCGGTCTCGACCACCACGAGGTTGTCCACTCCCACCACGGCCACGAACTTTTCGGAGTGCACAAAATTGCCCGACGCATTCAACGCGAAGTTCTGCCGAGACGATATTACGTTGTCGAGTTTGGGGTCGGTCGCCAGACGATGTTCATACAGCGCCGTCCACGAACCCAGATCGTTCCAGCCGAAGCCTGCAGGAATGCAGTAGATCCCCGATGTCCCCTCGCCCTTCTTTGAGCGTGGCTCCAGCACGGCATAGTCAATGCTGATGTTCTCGCACTTAGGGTACAGTTCGGCAAACGTTGCCGCGAATTCCGGAGTCCCGTAGCTGGCAGCGATCTTCTCCAGCACCGGAGCGGTGTTCGGCAGGTGCTCGCGCAGTGCGTCCGCGAGGGTGTGCGCACCCCAGACAAACATGCCGCTGTTCCAGAAATAATTCCCCGCAGCTACAAATTCCTCAGCGTCTTTCTTGGGCGGCTTCTCGACGAATCGTCGCACTGGCAAGTTCTCTTGCGCTGATTTCTGTCCTACCTCGATGTAGCCGTAGCCGGTCTCAGCGCGAGTGGGCGGAATTCCCATCACCACGATGTTCGCTCCGCTGCCTGCGATCGCTACCGCCTGCAGGACGTTCACGCGAAACGCTTCTTCGTTGGAAATAACGTGGTCCGACGGAAACATCCCAATGACCGCCTTGGGATCGTGCCGCTCCAAAATAAATGCCGCCAGCCCAATCGCCGGCGCGGTGTTGCGTCCAACCGGCTCGGCCACGACTTGGTTCGGATCGAGCCCTGGCAACTGCTGCACGATCGGGTCGCGCAGGTCCTGGTTGCTGATGATCCAGAACCGCTCACTCGGTGCGAGAGGCTCGAGCCGCTCGACTGTCTCCTGGATCATGCTCTTGGCACTATTGAGGGGGAGCAACTGCTTGGCCCTGCGCTTGCGGCTGAGCGGCCAGAATCGCGTACCACGGCCGCCCGCGAGGATGACGGGATAAAAATTGCTGCTCACTGATTGGCCCAAGGAGACTTCCTTAATGCCCGCGGTCGCAGGCTCTCAACTGGATCCACTAAGGTTGCTACTCGATTATCCAAGTATCGTGTGCGGTTCCGCAACGTCGCCGGTGGGCAGCGACATCCGCATCACTTCCAATTCCCACTGCGGACTCACGGTGTAGCGCGGCACGCTTGCAGGCACCACGACGGCTTCGCCCTTGGTAAAGCTGATAGGCTCCATGCCCGCGGACTCGACCATCCCCGCGCCTTCAATCGCCACCACGATGTGCGGCGACTCGCGCGATACCGACGCCTGCAGTGGCTCGCGCAGCTTCATCTTCTCGACTTGAAAGAATGGCGAACGCACCAGCACATTTGGATCGCCGCTGCCATCGCGTACGACTTTGCCCGCCCGGCTGTCTAATTTGATCGCAGTGATTCCGTCTTGGATGTGCAGTTCGCGCGGGCGGCCGTAGTCGTAAAGCCGGTATGTAATATCGGAGGCCTGCTGCGTCTCCACCAGGATCATGCCGCCACCGATGGTGTGTACCGTCCCGGCCGTAACGTAAAGCATGTCGCCCGCTTTCACGTTGATCCAGTTCAGCAACGCTTCCGCTCGGTTCTCCCGTATGGCTGCCTCAAACGCTTCCAGTGTTGTCCCGGATTTGAGTCCGAGCGCGACTTGCGCGTTAGCGTCCCCCTGTAGCACGTACCAGCATTCAGTCTTGCCGTACGGTTGGCCGACTCTTTTCGCACCGGCATCGTCGGGATGCACTTGCACCGACAGCTTCTCGGCGGGGAACAGAAATTTCACCAGCAGCGGAAAGCGGTCTTCGAAAACCGCCGCCGATCCCACCAGATCGCGACGATACGCCTCTGCAATTTCACCCAGGGTGCGGCCCGCGAAAGGACCGTTCGCAATGCAACTGTCGCTCCATGTCAACCAGCTTTCCCCGATCGGATCTTTCACGATCTTGGTATAGATGGGACGAAGATCGCGAACGCCCCACGGGCGCTCATCGAAAATCGGCAGCAGCAGGAATGGATAGAGTTCCGGCATGAGTGGGGACTTGGTTTGAAGGGGCACGGCTTCAGCCGTGCCGCACTTGCACTATATTCTTTGTCATTCCTAGCGGGCTTCAGCCCGCGAGGAATCTGCTTTTCAAAGCGTGATCCCAATTACAGGCTGGCGAAGAACGTCCGCATGCGTTCCAGTCCTCGATCCAGCTCACTCTCTGAAAGCGCATACGACATGCGAACGTGGTCCTGGGTGCCGAACGCTTCGCCGGGAACGACCACAACATGCGCTTCGTGCAGCAACTTGTTCGCCGCGTCTGAGGCGGAGTTCATCCCGCTCTTGCCGAAATAGTGGCTGACGTTCGGGTACGCATAAAACGCACCGTTCGGTGAAGCGCAGGTCAGTCTAGGGATCGCCCGCAATCCAGCTACGACTTTATCGCGCAAATGAATGTAGCCGGTCAGCATCTCTTTCACGCAATCCTGCGAGCTGTTTAGTGCCACGATTCCAGCCTTCTGCACGATCGACGTCGGGTTCGACGTGCTCTGGCTCTGCAGCTTGTTCATTGCGGCCACAACCGGAGCCGGTCCCAACACGTACCCCAGGCGCCATCCTGTCATCGCGTAGGTCTTCGACAGCGATCCGAGGATCAGCAGCCGCTCCTTCACGTCGTGCACTTCGCCCGCGGAGAACAGGTGACCGGTGTAGTTCAGGTACACATAGCACTCGTCGGAGATCACGTAGATGCCGCGATCGTGCGCCAGCCGCAGCACCGAGATCATGTCCTCAGGCTTCATCACCGACCCGGAAGGATTGTTCGGCGAGTTGAGGATGATCATCTTGGTCCGCGGCGTAATCGCCCGCTCGACCATATCCGCCGTCAGCGCGAAGTCGTGCTTCTCGTCCGTGGGAATGTACACCGGCTCGCCGCCCGCGTAGCGAATGATGTCCTTAAACGACACCCAGTACGGTACTGGCAGAATGACCTCGTCACCATGATCGACCAGCACCTGGATCGCATTGAACAGCGCGTGCTTGCCTCCCACCGACGCCATGCATTCCTCGCGCTTGTAGTCGGAGCCAAAATCAGCGGCATGGCGCTTGATGATGGCGTCGCGCAGCTCGACCGTGCCACCCACTGCCGTGTACTTGGTGAAGTTGTTGTTGATGGCAGCAATCGCCGCGTCTTTGATGTGCTGCGGAGTGGCGAAGTGCGGCTCGCCCGCGCCGAAATCGACCAAGTCAGCGCCGCCGGCGCGCAGCTTCTCAGCTTCGGCGACCACGGCCATGGTGGCCGATACTTTGATCCGTTGAATCCGGTTGGTGAGATACGAGGAGAGCTGCGTTCCAGTCGTAGACATTCGTCGACCCTTTACTTAGTTGGGATTTCGGTGATTGCTGCCTGTTTCTGCGCAAATTTGCGGCGCAGACGCTCTTCCACCAATTCCGGGACGAGCCCTGTTAGCGGGCCGCCAAACGAGGCGATATCGCGCACGATTTTCGAGCTAAGGTATGAGTATTTTTCCGCCGGCATCATGAACACGGTCTCGACCCGGGGCTCGATCTTGCGGTTCATCAAGGCCATCTGCAATTCGAACTCGTAATCGCTAACGGCGCGGATTCCGCGCAATACCGCATTGGCGTTCTTCTGGATGCAGTAGGTCATCAGCAGGCCCTCGAAAGCATCGACCGTAACATTCTCCAGGTCAGCGGTCATCGCTCTGAGCATTTCCATCCGCTCCTCGATACTGAACAGCGGATCGCCTTTGTCGGGATTGTAGGCAATGGCCACGATCAGTCGATCGAACAGCTTGCAGCCCCGGTGGATCAGGTCCAGGTGCCCGTTCGTTACGGGATCGAACGATCCGGGATAGATGGCGACGATCTGTTTCAAGAAGCCTCGGTGGGAGGGATTTGGAGCTTCGATTTTATGCTGCCCCGCACCTGCGAGGCAATTGTTCCATGCAACAAAAATAGGGGACCGCAAATGCCCTCGGTCCCCTTGGCTCAAAATTGCTGCCGCCGCTTACTTGCGTCCCGCCGGCCCCTTGGGTGTCGCTGACGGCGAAGCCTCGGCATTGGCCGCCGCTGCCGCCGCCTTCTCCGCGATCGAGGTCAGCCCCAGCGCCTTGCGTACTTCGGCTTCCAGCTTCTCGCTGATGTCGGCGTTCCCCTTGAGGAACTGTTTCGCGTTCTCGCGGCCCTGACCGATACGATCGGTCTTGTAGCTGAACCACGACCCCGACTTCTCCACGATATTCAGGAGGACAGCCTGGTCGATGAGGTCGCCTTCGCGCGAAATGCCTTCGCCGTACACAATGTCAAACTCCGCTTCGCGGAAGGGCGCCGCGGTTTTGTTCTTCACGATCTTCACTTTGGTGCGCGAGCCCACAACCAGGTCGCCATCCTTGATCGCTCCAATGCGTCGAATGTCCACGCGGACCGAGGAATAAAACTTCAGCGCCCGGCCGCCCGTGGTCGTCTCGGGATTGCCAAACATCACGCCGATCTTCTCGCGAATCTGGTTGATGAAGATCAGGCTGGTATGCGATTTCGAGACAATGCCGGTCAGCTTGCGGAGTGCCTGCGACATCAGACGGGCCTGCAGGCCAACGTGGCTGTCACCCATCTCGCCATCGAGCTCGGCTTTGGGCACCAAAGCGGCGACGGAATCCACCACCAGCACGTCGATCGCGCCTGAGCGCACCAGCGCCTCGGCAATCTCCAGCGCCTGCTCGCCATAGTCGGGCTGCGACACCAGCAGGTTGTCCACGTCCACGCCCAACTTCCTCGCGTAGATGGGATCCAGCGCGTGTTCCGCGTCCACGAACGCCGCCATGCCTCCCTGCTTCTGCGCCTCGGCGATAATTTGCAGCGCAATCGTGGTTTTACCGGAAGATTCCGGCCCGAAAATTTCGATCACTCGCCCGCGCGGAATACCGCCGCAACCCAGGGCGGCGTCGAAGGAGATGGATCCCGTGGAAATGACCGCGATGGGGACCACCGCTTCCTTGTTCCCCAACTTCATGATCGAACCCTTGCCGAACTGTTTCTCGATTTGCGAGATCGCTACATCTACCGCACGGCTTTTTTCTGTTTTTTCATCCGCCATGATTACCGCTCCTAGGCAGCCTCGCTGCCGGGAAATTGCTTCCCCGCGACGCCACCGCGATTTATGGATTGCATTGAGTCAGTGGGGCAGGCGCGCAAGCCAGTGCAGGTTTCCCATTGGAGTGGCGCATGTTGACCGACCGCGTAGTATATAACGCTCGAGCCCCTAAAAGCGAAGAAAGAGCGAATAGAATGTTACGAAAGTACCCAAGGAATCACTATCACTATCGAGTGTGACGCCCCGTTCTGAATCTTGGCTTAATACCTTTCCATGCAGCCACTTAGCTCCGATTCGCACCGCCAATCATCGACTGGCTATTCGGACGCGCGTTAACGCTTTAGTAAATCGACGGGCTCACGTACGTCTGTGACGCGAAAATACTTCGCCATTTCCGGATAGTGGCGTGTTACCGCCTCGTACATCGCATAGGCGACGTTGCGATACGAGAAATGTCCCGCAGGCCCCGTCCGCAATTCACTGATATAGATCGCCTCCGCCAGGTCCATCTTGAACAGCGCGCGCTTGCGATAGGCGAGAGGAATCACATACTGCGATTGCTCGTCCGCCTCCTCGGTCGCCCGCGAGGATAAGTGAGCCGCGGCATCGCGGGCCCTTGTCATGGCTGCGTCATAGCGTGACACGAGATGCGCTGCTTCCATTTCATCCGGCCGGTCGTACCCATGGCGCGTCGTATATTCCTGCAGGATTTGCACGCACCGACGGTGGCGATGCATGTCGCGGAAGCCGCCGATATCCATGAGGATGTCAAAGCGGAATTTCTGCCCCGAGCAATATGTGCGCCCAACCTCGTCAAAACGTCCGCGATGCCGCAGTCCCAGGTCGACGATCTCACACCGCTGCGCGTCCGTCATGCTCGCAACCACTCCGCGAATCTGCCGGTACGACTGATGAGCGTATTGATATAGCAGCGTGGTAGCCAGCTCGATGTCCAGCGGCTCGTCGTCCAGCAGGTCCACCAGTGGAGCCGGCTCGACGGGCTCGTTCGCCAGCAACTCTGCGGCCGCCGCGGTCAGGTCCCGCCGCGTTTCAGCGTCATAAGTATTCGGCTCCGCGTATTTCATCAACGTCGGAGCAACACGCACCTCGCGCAACAGAAACGCGTTAGCACGCTCAGCCAGCGCCGGACACTCCTGCCCAATCTGTTCCGCCAACTCCCTAGCGGCGGTACGGTTCACGTTGTAGGAATCTTCCCGCGCTGCCTGCTTCAGCAATTCGCCAATGCGTCGCACTTCGGCATGAGTGTCCGACAGCAAGCGCGACACCTGGTTTTCCAGCGTGCGCGCGCTGACGATCTGTCCCAGCGAAGTGTTCGTCGCCATCGGCAGCAGGTAGCGCGAGAGATCGAACGCCCGTGCCTTCAGGGTTCGCTCGTACGCATCCTGCTTCATTTCCGCCGGTTTTGGAGTGCCCTCCTGCAGGTACCGGAACATCTCGTCCGAGAAGTGCCGGTACTCCGCGAACAGAAAATCGACAGTCTCTCGATAGAGAGCGCCCGAGGCGTCATCGTCACCAAAATCAGGAATGTAATAGCCGCTCTTCTGAAAATCCTGGTAGCGTGTGGAACGTTCCTGCCCGTCCCAACGCGGCTCATCAACTACGATGGTGGCTGCAAGGATTGACAGCTTTTCTACGGCAAAAGCCACGTGCGCCAGATCGGCAATGCTGCGATGGCCATACTGAAAATAAAACGTGTTGAGAAACTTCTCGGCCTTTTGTTCGTTGAGCTCCGCCAGTGACTGGCGCAGCGAAAGCGCGGACCGCGAATATTTCGCCATGCCATACGCCAGCACTTCGGGGTCGGCTCCATGGACCGCATAAACATCCGTCGAGGCGTCGGGTTTGGTGTGGGTTCCGCCCGTATCGGCGGCTGGTTCTGTATTGTTGGGCATTTTGCTGAATGATAGGTGCCGCAGAAGTTTTGAGCAACGGAGGAAACCGAAGCTTCTGAGGAAATCTCCCACCGTTTCACTCCGCCGTAGCCGCCTCAGCGTAACGGAATCAGGTTAGAATCGCTGTTACTGCCGTGTCCGACTCTCCCCACCCGCCAGCCGCTCAACCCGAAGAAGGCCGCACCCAGTGGCTCGGGGCCGATTCCATTCTGTTCGCCACCCGGCATCGTCCATGGCCCGCACCCATGACTCCGTGGGTGATGACTCAGCGCTGGCACGACCTACTGTTCCTGCACTACGCGATCGCCCCCGAAAAGCTTCGCGCACTCGTGCCTGAAGCCCTGACACTCGATACGTATCAACAGAGCGCCTGGGTCTCAATCACCCCGTTCTGGATGAACCATCTCCGCCCGCCGGGCGTCCCGTCACTGCCGTTCGTTTCACAGTTTTCCGAGATCAACGTGAGAACTTACGTCACCTTCGGCGGCAAGCCCGGGGTCTTCTTCTTCAGCCTGGATGCCAGTCACCTCTCCGCCGTGTGGGGAGCGCGCATTTTCTATCGCCTGCCCTACTGGCACGCCGCCATGAAGGTGAAAGGCCGCGGTGGTCCGAAGATTGAATACCGAACCACACGCAGTCATGGCCCTAAGCCAGCTGAGTTGCGTGCATCGTATGGTCCCGTCGGGCAGCCATCCGGTGCCTACGCTGGGTCGCTCGAGCACTTTCTCACCGAACGCTATTGCCTTTATTCGGCCAGTCGCAAGCGGCTTTACCGCGCCGATATTCATCACCTGTCGTGGAATTTGCAGGCTGCTGCCGTCGAGCTCGAGCTCAACACTATGGCACAGACCGTGGGCATCGATCTGCCGGCTGAGCCAGATCTTAAGCACTTCGCGCGCTCGCTCAAGGTGCTGGTCTGGGCGCCCGAGCGGCTGCTCTAGTCCGCCGTCCGCTCACGTGGTGGTTATAATCCTGCTTTAGTTCACCAGGAGACCCCAATGGCAGGAGTGGAAGGCCGCGTAGCACTCGTTACCGGAGCTTCACAAGGAATCGGCAGGGCTTGCGCGCTCGTGCTCGCCGCCGCCGGAGCGAAAGTTGCTCTATGCGCGCGTAACCAGGAAAAACTTGACCAACTCGCCAGCGAGATCTCCGCCAGCGGTGGCGAAGCCGCCGCCTTCAAGATGGACGTTGCCAGCGAAGACGAGATCAAGGCCGGCGTAAAAGCTGTCATCGCGCGTTTCGGCAAAATCGACATACTGGTCAACAATGCCGGAGTCACGCGCGACCAGTTGGTCATGCGCATGAAGCGCGCCGACTGGGACGAAGTCCTGAACACCAACCTCACAGCGCCCTTTCTCCTCACCCAGGCCGTGATCGGATCCATGCTCAAGCAGCGCTGGGGACGCATCATTAACATCGCCAGCATCTTTGGCCAGATCGGACAGGCTGGCCAGGCCAACTATTCTTCATCGAAAGCGGGCTTAATCGGGTTGACCATGGCGGTCGCGCGCGAAGTTGCTTCGCGCAGCATTACCGTGAATGCCGTCGCTCCCGGATGGATTGAAACCGCCATGACCTCCGGACTTGCCGCTGATCTCAAAGAAAGTATGCTGAAGAGCATTCCCCTGGGACGCACTGGCACCGACATGGACGTTGCGCATGCCGTAAAGTTCCTCGCCTCCGAGGAGTCTGGATACATCACCGGCGAAGTGCTAAAGGTCAACGGCGGCATCCTGATGGGGTAGGCAGGCCCGAATGACGCCAGCGGCCGAGATCGTCGAAGCCACAATTACTAAACATGTCGAACAGGTTCGCTCTCTGTTTCGCGACTACCAGGCCCAATTGCCCGAGCAACTTCGCTTTCCTGATCGTGAATGGCTCGACCTTCCCGGAGAGTTTGCGCCTCCCCAGGGCGCTCTGCTGCTGGCCACCGTCTCGGGCGAGCCGGCGGGCTGCGTCGGTTTGCGTCCGTTTCCGCTGGCTGAAGCCTGCGAGATGAAGCGGCTCTACGTCCGCCCGATGTTCCGTGGCGAAAAGCTGGGCAAGGCACTCGTAGAACAGGTCATTGAATTCGCCCGTCGCCTTGGCTACCGCCGTCTGCGTCTCGACACCCACCCTGCCACGATGCAATCAGCCGTTGAGCTTTACCGCCTCTTCGGGTTCGAAGAGGTCTATGACAATCCCGGTCCACAAATTGAGGGATTGGCCTACTTCGAATTGCGCATTTGAGCCGCGCTCGGCTCGTTTGAGCCCTTCCAGTCCGCCACGTGGGTCGCATAAACTCCATCACTTTAGTGATGAATAGGTAACCAGTTACTGTTTGGCCTATGATGAAGCCATAAAAGAAAATGCTTGCAAATACAAGTTTTACTTGCCTCTCTGAATACAAGTGATTACTATGCAGTCAACCTTAGGCCACTTCAATCGAGGACACCATCTGGCATGAATATCGGCGAGACTATCCGAAATTATCGCTTGCAAAAAGGCATGTCGCAGGGCGACATTGAAAAGCGCACCGGCCTATTGCGCTGTTATCTGTCGCGCGTGGAAAACGGACACACCATTCCTTCGCTCGACACCTTGGCCAAAATCGCAACCGCCATGGATCTTCCACTGGCCCAATTCTTCAATGAAAGTGACGGCGACAACGGCACCAAGTCGGCGCCCCACCTGGCCGAGGACGAAGTGCGATTCCTCACCCAGATTCGCCGCTACTCCTCGAGCCTCAACGATAGCGACCGTAAGCTGGTCATTGCGATGGTAAAGAAAATGGCGGCCCCCGCCAGCCGTTAGGTCGCAAACCACAAGCCGGAGACACGCGACGCATTTAGAGAGCGCGAAGTTCGTCAGGCCGCATGACGTTTTCTTTGTTGCTATCACGAAGGGAGCTTCATCCCCCGAGGGATCTGCCTTTCTTGTTGTGCCAGCCGCCTGTCGACTTTCCCTTTGCTGAAATCGCGCCAATCGTTACTCCAAACGCACCGCTTCCGCTATTCTGATGAGTTGGCTGCCACGTTATGAAGTTGAATGTGGCTGCCGCACCATTCCTATCCGTAGAGGCATTCATGGCGAAAATTCAAAGAGCACTTCTCAGCGTCACCGACAAAACTGGGCTTGTCGACTTCGCGCGGCAACTTGCCGGTATGGGCGTCGAATTGATTTCTACTGGCGGGACGGCGAAACTTCTCCGCGATTCTGGCATTGCCGTGAAGGACATCTCGGAGCTGACCGGCTTCCCCGAGATGCTCGACGGTCGCGTGAAGACCCTTCATCCCAAGGTGCATGGCGGTATTCTGCATGTCCGCGATAACCCGCAACACCGCGCAGCCATTGCTGAGCACGGTATCGAACCGATCGACATGGTGGTAGTGAACCTCTACGCCTTCGAAAAGACGGCGTCCAAGGCAGGTGTCGGGTTCCACGACATCATCGAAAACATCGACATCGGCGGCCCGTCGATGGTGCGTTCGGCGGCCAAGAATTTTCAGGACGTCGCCATCGTGACCTCGGCGGCCGACTACAACGCCATTGCCACCGAGATGGAGGCCGGCGGCGGATCGCTCTCACTGCAGACCAAGTGGCGGCTCGCCCAGAAGGCGTTTGCCACCACCGCAGCGTACGATTCCGCAATTGCTACAACGCTCGAACGCATTGCGGCTCCCGAGACTGCAGTGTTCGATCTCAGTGCAGGCGAGGGTTTTCCGGCTACGTTGCGGCTGTCGTTCAACAAGGCCTTCGATCTGCGTTACGGCGAAAATCCGCACCAGGCGGCAGCGCTGTATAGCGATGGCTCCGGCAAAGGTGTGGCCAACGGCAAGCAACTTCAAGGGAAGGAGCTCAGCTACAACAACATTGTCGACCTGCAGGCTGCCTGGGACCTGGCGCAGGAGTTTCGCGAGCCGGTCGTCGCCATCATTAAACACACCAATCCTTGCGGAACGGCCATAGCTCCTACATTGTCAGAGGCCTACCAACGTGCGCTGGAGTGCGATCCGATCTCGGCTTTCGGTGGCGTGATTGGCGTCAACCGTCCCATCGACGCCAATACCGCAACCGAGATGGCAAAGCTTTTCCTCGAAGTCATCGCCGCGCCTGGCTTCGACCCGGCAGCGCGCGAGATTTTTGCCGCCAAGAAGAACCTGCGCCTGGTCGAAGTCGTCCCCATGGAGCAGAAGTGGGTGCTTAAGAATGTCTCCGGCGGCGTGTTGCTGCAGGATAACGATGTTCGCCCGCTAACCGAAGCCGATCTGAAAGTCGTCAGCGAACGCAAGCCCACCGAGCAGGAAATGCGCGACCTGCTGTTTGCCTGGAAGATTTGCAAGCACGTGAAGTCCAACGCCATCCTCTACGCGCGCAACGGCCAGAGCACAGGCGTCGGCGCCGGACAGATGAGCCGCGTTGATTCCGCGCGCATCGGAGCGATGAAATCGGTGTTGGGAATCAAGGGATCGGTCGCCGCCTCGGACGCGTTCTTCCCTTTCCCCGATGGCGTAGAAGTCATCGCGGAAGCGGGCGCAACGGCCATCATCCAGCCCGGCGGCTCGGTGCGCGACCAGGAAGTTATCGACACCGCCAACAAGTTGGGATTGGCGATGGTATTAACGGGAGTGCGTCACTTCCGGCACTGAGTTACAGTTCGTTCTTTCAATGTTGTCATCCTGAGCGAAGTGAGGCGCAGCCGAACGGAGTCGAAGGACCCCTTTGGTTACCGCAAATCTCCGGGGACACTCGCTTTCTTCTTTCCCGCAATCACCCGCGGAATCCCCTGCAAGTCCGGCACGACGCGAACGTCATCCCACATTATGGGACTAAATAGTTCCAGCACCATTTCGCGCATGGAGTAGCCGATCTCCATCGCCAGCCAGCCGCTGGGCTTCAGCGCAGCGTGCGCCTGCTCAATCAGCGGACGTATGACGTCCAGCCCGCTCTCGCCGGAAAACACCGCCATTCTGGGCTCGAACTCGAACACCGAACGCTGCACCTTGTCGGCTTCGTTCTTGCCCACGTAAGGCGGATTGCTCACCACGAAATCGAAGTCGTGAACGCCAGCCGTCGCTTCGAGCACATTGCTCTGCAAGAAATTTACCCGGTGGTCCAGTTGCAGACGCGTGGCATTAGCACGTGCGACTTCCAGCGCGTCGGTCGATAGATCGACGCCATACACTTCCGCAGTCTTCAACTCGTTCGCCAATGCAAGCGCGATGCATCCCGAGCCCGTTCCAACGTCCACAATTCTCGGCTTCACAACGCATCGGGCGAGTTCCAGCACGGTCTCAACCAGGTGCTCTGTCTCCGGCCGCGGAATCAGCACGGCTGGCGTGACCACGAAATCCAGTCCCCAGAATTCCTGATGGCCCGTGATGTACTGCGACGGCATGCCCGTAGAACGCTGTGCAATGACGTCGTCGTAGCTGGCCTGTTCGTTGGAGTTCAACTCCCGCTCAGGATGAGCGTAGAGATACGCGCGATTGACGCCGAGCACGAACATCAGCAGCGTCTCGGCATTCAGGCGAGGCGATCCCACGTCGGCAGACTCCAACTGCTGTACAGCCGACGCGAGCGCTTGCTTCAGTTGCACGGAGAGATTCTAGCGGCTGCCATGGGGATTCTGACAACAGAGTTGCAGCCATCACGAGGTCGCCGTGGCGACCGAGAGATCTGCTTTCCCTTTTCCGGCCAAAAATTCCTTACCCGACCGTCACCGCTTCCGCCTTCAACTTCTCCGACTGGAAGTGCGTAATCAGCGCATCGATCATAGGCTGCAACTTACCGTCCATGAACTCCGGAAGTTGGTGCGCCGTAAAGCCGATGCGATGGTCGGTCACCCGGTTCTGCGGAAAGTTGTAGGTTCGGATCTTCTCGCTGCGATCGCCCGAACCCACCATGGCCTTGCGTTCCTTGGCCAGCGCGTCCTGCTGCTTCTGCTGCTCCATTTCGTAGAGCCGGGCGCGCAGCACGCGCATTCCTTTTTCGCGGTTCTTGATCTGCGACTTCTCGTCCTGGCAGCTCACAACAGTATTCGTCGGCAGGTGCGTAATGCGCACCGCCGAATACGTGGTATTCACCGACTGCCCGCCCGGGCCCGACGAGCAGAACGTGTCGATGCGAATATCTTTCGCCTCGATCTTCACGTCCACGTCCTCCGCTTCCGGCAGAACGGCCACCGTCACCGCCGAGGTATGCACGCGGCCTTGCGTCTCGGTCTGCGGGACGCGCTGCACCCGATGCACGCCGCTCTCGTACTTCAGCCGCGAATACACCCGCTGGCCTTCGATGATGGCGATCACTTCCTTCAGCCCGCCCACACCCGAATCCGAACTCGAGAGCACTTCCACCTTCCAGCGATTCAATTCCGCATAGCGGCTGTACATGCGGAACATCTCCGCCGCAAACAGCGTCGCTTCGTCTCCGCCAGTTCCCGCGCGGATTTCCAGCACCACGTTCTTCTCGTCGTTCGGATCCTTGGGCAGCAGTAGGACCTTCATCTCTTCCTCGACCTGATGCACGCGCTTTTCCAGCTGCGCCAGTTCCTCATGCGCATAGGCAAGCATTTCGGGATCGGTTTCGCCTTCGACCAACGCCTTGCTTTCCGCGATCCCACGCGTCAGGTCCTTGTATTCGCGATACTTCTCGACGATGGGAGCGATCTCGCTGTGGGCCTTGGCGGTCTTCTGATAGCGCTGCGAGTCGGAGACGATATCCGGCGATGCGAGAGCTTTGTTCAGCTCTTCGTACTTCAATTCGATTTGTTCCAGACGCTCAAACATGATTGCTCACTTGGGCTCGCGTCGCAAAAAATGCGCGCCAGCCAAACAATTCATTCTACGGGAACAGGTAAACGGAACTTGTAGTGCTGGCCTCTAGAGCCTGCCCTGAGCGCAGCCGAAGGGCCAGCCTCCCGAGCGGCCCTTAAGACCTAGGGCTTTAGCCCTTGCGGTTCCGCACAATCAAAATTGGGAGAGCAGTTCATAGCGGCGGGCACATCGGGGCCCCGACACGCGCCGGCTTTTGCGCGTGTCGGGGTGATCGTCGCTAGGCAATCACCAGTTCGCCGCCGCGAACTTTTTCCAGCTCCATGGCTTCATTCAGCGCGGTGATGGCGGTCTCCACCTGATCGTCCGATGGCTGCTTGGTCGTGATGCGTTGCAGCCACAATCCCGGCCTGGTCAGCAGCGCAAACAGCGACGAGCCATGCTTGGCGGCGAAGCGAATCATCTCGTACGACAGCCCGGCGATCACCGGCAGCAGCGCCACCCTCAGCGCGAACCGCGCCCAGAAGGTATGCACCGGGAACAGCATATAAATCACGATCGAAATCAGCATCACGGTCATCAGGAAGCTGGTTCCGCAGCGCGGGTGAAACGTTGAATACGTTTGCGCTTTCTCGATAGTCAGCGGATCGCGCGACTCGAACGCGAACACCGTCTTGTGCTCGGCGCCGTGATACTGGTACACCCGCCGAATGTCCGGCATCAGCGACACGCCCCAAATAAACAGCAGGAAGATCGCGATGCGCACCACGCCATCGACCACGTTAAACATCACCTGGTTGCCGAACACGGGATAGACATTCTTCAGCTTGGTGGCCGCGACCAACGGAACGAACTTGTAGAGCGCGATGAAAAACCCCACCGAAAGAATGATGTTCAGAGCCGCGACCCATCCGCTGATCTCGGCCTTCTTGCCATTCTCGTCCGCCGGAACCTGGTCCAGCGCCACATCGGCCGAGTAGCGCAGCGCGCGGAAGCCCAGCACCATGGCCTGTCCCAGCGTCATGACGCCGCGAATCACCGGCCAGCCCATCCACGGATGCTTCTCCGAAAGCCGCTCCAGCGGCTCGGAATGCGTCGAAATCGTGCCATCGGGCTTGCGCACGGAGATACCCCAGGCATGCGGCGAGCGCATCATCACGCCCTCCAGCACGGCCTGCCCGCCGACCAGGGTCTCCTCGCCGCTTTCGAGCGCAGGCAGGAGTTGGACAGCAGTCATAAAACGAAGGTATTGGCGCAGTTTTCCCATAGTAATTGGATGTTCCTCAGCAGCCAACGACGCAGACATTGGCAGTATTAAGGGTAGCAGGTTCAGAGGGAGTGTCAAACCGCGAAGCGCCACCCGAGCCGGGCCCATGGAGCCGTCCTCCCCCGCTGACTCTTTAGTGCCAGTCATTTGTCTGGGTCTGTCATGTTCAGTGCCTGTCAACACGAGCCGAACGAGGGATCTGCATCAGGCCGCAGTCCCGCGCCAACGCTATTCGTGATAGCGCTGCTGGCCGGCTGGAATGGGCACCGGCAAACGATTCTGCGGCGGCGGCAGGGGACAGGTCGCGTACGGCGTGTAGGCGCAAGGGGGGTTCTCCGCGCGATTGAAGTCGAGCCACAGTTCTCCCGCTTGGGTCAGACCGTGATCGGGAAAATCAGTGTAGAGGAATCGTCCGGCACCGTACGTTTCGGTCTTACTCGTCGCATCGCGAAGAATGAAGAAGAGGTCTTTGTCGTCGGGACTCTCTACGATCGGCTCCAGACGATACGTCTTGCCGTCGAGGGTGAACTCCGCAGCGCCGGGAACATCGGACATGACTTCCGTGCCCAAGATGGTTGGGACGGGCACATGGTGCGGTGGGTTGTACGGGATCCACTTGGCCTGCACTCGGTAGGCTTCGTTAGGCGGGTACCACTTCAGGCCGTGAAAATGCAGAAGTGTCGCGGCCTTGGAATCCTTGATACGAAGTCCGTAGCGATCTCCGCGGTGAATGGCCGTGATGGTGATCGTGCCTAGCGTGATCTTCGACGGACGACCCGAGCTGTCGGGAGCCAGGTTCTGCGGATTCGTGGGTGCTGCGCCATCGACCTGAAGTCCCTTCGGGTAGCCGCCGGACGGAGGCAGCAATTGCAACGTGTCGCCAGTGAGGCGGACGATGCCGAAGTTCGGTGCGGCCTGAGCCGGTACCACCAGGGCATTGCCCTTTGCTGAACCGAAGGCATTGTCCCCGGACTTCAGCCACTCCAGGCCGATCAACGTGAGCCATCCGTTAGGCTCCTGAAGGTCCTTCGCCTGCTGCGCGCGCCACGCCAACAGATCGGCCTTCCACGAAACTGCAGGGGCTTTGGTGTCGGCAGCGTGGCCGAGCGTGAGAGAGGAGAAGCACAGGGCTAACGCGCCAATCAGACAACGGGCGGAATTTCGCTTCATCGTTCAGCCATCCTCGGTAGACCACGAGCCTCGAAATCCTAATAGCGTCGAGCGTCCGTTACAAGATATAGCGCGACAAGTCCTGGTCCTTGACGATGTCGGCGAGATTGTTGCGCACGTAGTCGGCGTCGACCACGACGTCCTTCTCCTTGAGGTCAGGAGCCTCGAAGCTGATCTTGTCGAGCACCCGCTCCATGATAGTGTGCAGGCGCCGTGCGCCGATGTTCTCGGTGCCTTCATTCACCTTAAAGGCAAAGTTCGCGACCTCCTCGAGAGCTTCGGGTGTGAATTCAAGTTTCACACCTTCGGTTTCGAGCAGGGCAATGTACTGTTTGGTCAGCGACGACTTGGGCTCGGTGAGAATCTTGATGAAGTCCTCGACCGTCAGCGACTGCAGTTCGACGCGAATAGGGAAGCGGCCCTGTAATTCCGGAATCAGGTCGCTAGGTTTCGAAACATGGAAGGCGCCGGCGGCGATGAACAGGATATGGTCGGTACGCACCATGCCATAGCGGGTATTGACGGTAGTGCCTTCAACGATGGGCAGGATGTCGCGCTGCACGCCTTCGCGAGAGACGTCGGGCCCGTGGCCGCCTTCGCGGCCGGCAATCTTGTCGATTTCGTCGAGGAAGATGATGCCCGAGTTTTCCACGCGCTCGACGGCGATACGCGTGACCTGGTCCATATCGACCAGGCGCTGCTCTTCTTCCTGGATGAGGTACTCGAAGGCCTCGCTGACCTTCATCTTCCGCTTCTTGGTGCGGGAGCCGAAGATGTTGGGCAACATGTCTTTCATATTGACGTCCATCTCCTCGACACCCTGATTGGTGATGATCTCGAAGGCCGGCATCGATTTCTCGCGGACTTCAAGTTCGACCATGCGCTCGTCGAGCTTGCCTTCGCGCAATTGCTGACGCAGCTTCTCGCGGGTACGCGATCCGGGCTCTCCGGCCAGCAGCGGTTCTTTTTCGAGGCTGAATCCGATGGGTTGGTTGTCTTGGGCTGCAGGACGCGCCGGAACTGGCGTCGGCATGGAAGGCAGCAGCAAATCGAGCAGACGCTCCTCGGCATTGAGCTCGGCCTTATCAGCTACGTCTTCCAGCTTCTCTTCGCGCACCATGTCGATGGCGATTTCGACCAAGTCGCGGATCATCGACTCAACGTCGCGCCCGACGTATCCGACCTCGGTAAACTTCGAGGCCTCCACCTTCATGAAGGGCGAGTTAGCGAGTTTGGCCAAACGGCGGGCGATCTCGGTCTTGCCCACGCCGGTGGGGCCGATCATGATGATGTTCTTGGGGATGACTTCTTCCGCCAATTCAGGCGTGAGCTTCTGGCGGCGCATGCGATTGCGCAGGGCAATGGCGACCGCGCGCTTGGCGTCGTGCTGGCCGACAACATACTTGTCTAGTTCGCGCACAATTTCGCGCGGGGTCAACTCATCCAGTGCTACGTGCTCTTCATCGGCGGTTGCGGGTAGATAAATGGCCAACGCTATGTCCTCTGGGGCTGGAGTCGCTTGCGGGAGGGTGGAAACCGAGTTCCCTCAGGGGCTAAAGCCCAAATTCACTAATGCCACTAACGGCACGGCTGAAGCCGGTGCCCTTTCAAAAACGCTACCGGGGTTCAAAAACACTCCCGGAGTTCGAGACTACAACTCTTCGATGGTAATCCTGTCGTTGGTATAGATGCAGATTTTGCCGGCAATCTTCATGGCTTCCTCGGCGATCTGGCGTGCTGACAACTGCGTGTGCTCAAACAGCGCAGTGGCGGCGGAAGTTGCAAACGAACCTCCACTGCCGATGGCGGCGATGCCGGTGTCGGGCTCGATCACGTCGCCTTGTCCACTAATAAGAAATGTCTGGCCCTGGTCCGCGACCAGCAACAGAGCTTCGAGTTGGCGCAGCATCTTGTCGGTGCGCCAGTCCTTGGCGAGCTCAACGGCTGCGCGGCCAAGGTTGCCGTGGTACTGCTCCAGCTTGGATTCGAAACGGGCGAACAGCGAGAAGGCATCGGCAGTCGAGCCGGCAAATCCCGCCAGAATTTTGTCCTGGTACAGGCGGCGAATCTTGCGGGCGGTGTGCTTGATGACGTTGTCGCCCAAGGTGACCTGGCCATCTCCGGCCATGACGACCTTGCCGTCCCGGCGCACGCAAAGAACCGTGGTTGATCGTATGAGTCGCTTTTGTCGCATAGGAACTTTCAATTATAACGGGAAAGCTTAAGACATGCCGAAATATGAGTCGAAGTGACTAAGATTTTGCGGTCAGGGACGCGGCGTCGAGGGCGATGGAATCTGTATGACATTCTCCCGTTTAGACTTAGGGCCAGAGTCGGAGGTCTTGCTGTCGAGTTCATCTAGCAAGTCATCAATTCGCGCCTCGAGGATGTTGCGGATGGAGAGGATCCCCAGGACCTTCCCCCTAGCGTCTACGACAGGCAGATGGCGATAGTGCCGCTCGAGCATGACCTTGAGGGCCTCCGCGGCCGTGGTGTCGTCGGTGGCCATCTCGACCATGGGGCTCATAAGTTCGCGGACCGGAGTCGCCTTGGCGTCGCGTCCGCTGAGAGCGAACTTGGCCAACACGTCGCGCTCCGTGAACATTCCGGCAACGATGCCCTGTTCGTCGATGACGGCAACTGCACCGACATCCTTTTCCAACATCGTGTTGACTGCATCTTCCACGCTGGCCAGCACGCTCACAATGGCTGGACCTTCATCACACCATTCCAGAAGGCTCATAATGTGTCCTTTTCTCTGAGACTGCGAGGGTATGTCGCCCAACGGTGGGAGTCAAGGGCATGCGGCACGATTCGCAGTGTTGCGTATTGATCCAGGAGTATCCGCAGCGGCTAGTTGCCGCTTGCCGCGTTCGCGGAAACCACGGGAATATCGAAGTACATCATTTCATTTCCGCTGGCGTCGCGCACGCCAGTCAGATAGACGTGCGCTCCCTGGGTCGGGTTGCGCACATCCGAAATATCGAAAAACAGGAAGCCCGATTGGGTGGAGTGGGGCTCGACCGCAAAGGCGCTGAACTTGGCACGATTGATTTCGTCGAGCTGCTGTTGGGCCTTCTTGTTCTTGTTGCCGAAGGGAATCGGAATACTTCCCGCGTGTCCAGGATTGGTGCTGCTGGCATTGACGTGCAATACGCGGCGCGTGACGTCGTCGGCAGTGAGCGCTTCCAGCTTGGCGCGGTTGGCGGTGACCAGTTCGGCGCGCATCTTCGTGACCGAGATGGGCTTGTCGCCGTCATTGGTGATGACAAGGAAAACCGGCAGGATCCCTTCCTGCACATAGTGCGTGTTGAAGATGTCGTCCTTGGGCGCGGTGTTGTAGAGATCGACTGCCACTGTGATTTTTTCGTTGGGCTGGGAATCCTTGCTGGGATACGTGTTGGCGTTTTCGGCCTTGGGCATGATGAAGTCTTTGAAACCCCAAAGCTGGACTACACCCAACACAAGAGAGATAGCAACGACCGGGAAAATCCAACGGATGCGGAAGCCCATGATGGGATTATCGCTTGCACAGCCCTCGCCTACAACTGGCGATTGGTTCGCCTGCGCCCGGCAAGTACAATCGCAGGGTGTATTTCGTCTACAGCCTGCTGTTGATGCTCGCCCTGGTAGTGAGTGCGCCCTGGTGGCTGCTGGAGGCGGCGCGCCACGGCAAGTACCGCATTGGCTGGCGTGAGCGGCTGGGCATGGTACCGAACCGGCTGTTCGACCGGGTGTCGCCGGATACGATCTGGATCCATGCGGTTTCGGTGGGGGAAGTGCTGGCAGTGTCGCGCATGGTGGACGAGTTGAAAGCGCGCCTGCCGGGCTGGCGTATCGTGATTTCGACCACCACCGATACAGGCCAGAAGTTGGCGCGACAACGATTTGGCGAGGGCGACGTTTTCTATTTCTCGCTAGATTTTGGGTTTGCAATGCGGGCCTATTTGCAGGCGCTGCGGCCGAAGCTGCTGGTGCTGGCGGAGAGCGAGTTCTGGCCCAACCTGCTGCACGAGGCGCGCGTCTCAGGGGCGGCGATTGCGGTGGTTAATGCGCACGTGTCGGACCGCTCGCTGCCGCGATACCTGCGCTTTCGCAAACTGCTCGATCTCGTGATGCGAAACGTGGACGTCTTTCTGGCGCAAAGCGACGAAGATGCGCGGAGGCTGGTGCAGATTGGAGCGCCGGCGGAACGCGTGCAGGTGGGCGGAAATCTTAAGTTCGAAGTGAAGCCGCCGGAGAGGCCACAGATTCTCGATCCGTTTGAAGCGGCCTTGCGACGGGAGGAGATCGGTCCATTGCTGGTGGCGGGTAGCACCCTCGAAGGCGAGGAGGCGATGCTGCTCGACTGCTTCCGCCAGGTCGTGGCGCGCTATCCCGGCGCACTGCTGGTGTTGGCACCAAGACACCCGGAACGCTTTGAACCAGTTGCGGCGCTGCTTGGGGCTTCGGAGATCCACTGGCAAAGGCGGTCAGAGTGGGATGGGCAGCAACCGATAGCGGGCGGGGTTTTCCTGCTGGATAGCATTGGCGAACTGGCCAGCCTCTACCAGTTTGCTGACTTGGCATTTGTCGGCGGCAGCCTGGTTCCCAAGGGCGGACACAATGTGCTCGAGGCTGCCCAGTTCGGAATTCCGATTATCGTTGGGCCGTCCACGGAAAACTTCCGCGACATCATTGGAGTGTTCCAGGAGGCTGGTGCATTGCGCATCGTGACTCCGCAGTCGCTGACTCCGACGGTTTTGGCACTTCTGCAGGATGATGCTGAACGGGAGCGATTAGGGCAGCGCGCGCTTGAGGTGATGCGACAGCAAAAGGGTGCGACGGAGAGAATGATCGAAGCGCTGCTGCGTCTTCTGCCGGCGGAGCCGAACTCCGCAGCTGCAGCAGTTGTGTCGGAGAGACGCGCTTGAATCCGCTGAGCGCACTCTATGGCGCCGGGATTGACATTCGCAACCGTCTTTACGATCGCGGCACGTTCCAAGCGCATCGATTAAAGGCACCTGTAGTGAGCATCGGCAGCATCTCTGCCGGAGGTGCTGGCAAGACACCGTTCCTCATCATGCTAGGCGAACTGCTCAAGCAAAGGGGGCTCGCTTTCAACGTGCTGTCGCGAGGATACGGCCGTAAATCGACGGGTGTGCTGCTAGTCGATCCGGCAGGCACGCCGCAGGAATTTGGCGACGAGCCGCTCCTGATCGCCCGCAAACTCGGCGTCCCAGTCATCGTGGGCGAAGATCGATACGAGGCGGGACGATTCGCGGAAGAGAAGTTCGGGCTGCAGGCGCACCTGCTTGACGACGGCTTCCAGCATCGCCGGCTGGCGCGGGACTTCGATATTGTGCTGGTCACGGAGCGCGACTTGCACGACGCACTGTTGCCGGTGGGCAGATTGCGCGAACCGCTTTCGTCGCTGACACGCGCCAACGCAATCGTTTTGATGGATGGCGTAGCCGCGGATCATGTTCCGGTGGGTCAGGGCCAGCAGATGTGGCGCGTATCACGCGGCATCGTTCCTCCGGAAACGCAGGACGCGTGTTTTGCCTTCTGTGCCATTGCCCGGCCGGATAACTTCTTTACGGAGCTCGGCAAGACCGGGTTTCGCGTCGCCGGCACACGCGCTTTCCGCGATCACCATGCGTACGCCGCGCGAGACGTGGAGTTGCTGTTCAAGCTGGGTCAGGAATCGGGAGCTACGGCATTTGTCACCACCGAGAAGGATGCGGTGAATCTGGGGGACAACATTGACCGATTGCGACCGCTGCACGTGGTGCGGGTGCGCATGCAATTTGAGCCTGCGGAAGCCGCCGGGGGATTAAGTGCTGCGGCAGCGATCGTCGAAGCGCTCTACGGCTTGATCGCACGCCAGAATGAAATCCGCGTGAGAGAATGAGAAGTTTCACAGCATCCAGCGACGGAAACTGAAGGCGGGACGCCTCTATTCATGGCAAAGCACTTCAAAGAAGCCGAGCACTGGAAGAAGATCGTGCAATCGTTTGCGGACGTCTCCGTGACGGTACTGGCCGATCTGGTGGCCGACGAATTCGTGTTCGGCGAGATTGCGCGGGTGTCGCGTGAAGCGCCGGTGCTGATCCTGAAGTATCGCGAGCGGATCGTGACTCCGGGTGGCGGAGGCAACGCCGTCATGAACCTGGCTTCGCTGGGAGTGAAAGTTTTTCCGGTGGGCGTGCTGGGCGACGATGAGCCGGGCGAATTGTTGCTCGATAAGCTGCGCGAGAAAAAGATCCCGACCAGCGGCATTGCGCAGCTGAAGGGTCATGTCACCACGACGAAGACCCGCATTCTTGCGGGCATGTCGCACACCAGCCGTCAGCAGGTGGTGCGGGTGGACCGGGAGCCTTTGCCAATTGCCGAGGACGACGCGATTGTTTCGAAGCTGATGAAGGCGGCGCGGAAATTTGGGGCCGCGTGCGATGGATTCCTGGTGTCCGATTACGGATACGGAGCCGCGACGCCTTTGTTGCTCCAGCAGGTCATGTCGAATGGATGCCTCGCGAACAAGCCGATCACACTGGATTCGCGTTACCGCATGCTGGAGTATTCGGGCATAACGGCCGCAACGCCCAACGAGCCCGAAGTGGAAGAAGCGCTAGGTATCAAGATTGGCGACGACAACGAACGTCTGTTCACCACTGGCGCACAGGTGATGCAACGCATGGGGCTGGAGTCGCTGGTGATCACTCGCGGGCGCGACGGCATGGTGGCGTTCGAGAAGAACGCAGCGCCGCTGATGATCCCCATCTTTGGCTCCGACCAGGTGGTGGACGTGACCGGCGCGGGCGATACGGTGATCGCGACATTCACTGCAGCACTGGCAGCCGGGGCCGATACTCCAACCGCCGCGCGGCTGGCGAACTTTGCCGGCGGGATCGTGGTAATGAAACGGGGAACGGCCACAGTGTCAAACCAGGAACTGCAGTCGGCCATCGACCAACACGCGGCGACAAAATAATCGTGAGCGAGAGCACAGCAAAAATTCTTTCACGCCCCGACCTGCAAACGCGGGTTGCCGAGTGGCGGCGCAACGGCGAGCAGATCGTGCTGGCCAATGGCTGCTTCGACCTGCTGCACGTTGGCCACGTGCGCTATCTCCAGGGCGCGAAGGCGCTGGGTGGGAAGCTGATCGTGGGCATGAATTCCGATGCCAGCGTGCGGCAACTCAAGGGCGAGGGGCGTCCGCTGATGCCCGCCGAGGAACGCGCGGAAATCATCGCGGCCCTCTCCGATGTCGATGCGGTCGTTATCTTCGACGAACCGGACGTCCGCGGTCTTATTCGCGAGCTTCATCCCGACGTCCAGGCCAAGGGCACGGACTACACGCGAGAGACCGTTCCCGAGCGCGACGAAGTGCTGGCCTATGGCGGACGTGTCGAGATTGTGGGCGATCCCAAGGACCATTCGACAACCAACTTTCTCGGCCAGATGCGAACCTCTCGCGGAGGTTCGCAGTCACGGTGAAGCAGCCTGTTACCCAGTCGGACCAGCACACGCTGGTGCAGGAACAACTTGTAGATGGAGCTCAGGCGCCTCTGCGAGTGCTGGTGGTGCGGTTAGGCGCGATGGGCGATGTCATCCATGGGATTCCGGCGGTTGCCGCGCTGCGCCGCGAACGGCCAAACCTGCAGATCGGTTGGCTGATCGAAGAGCGCTGGGCGGAACTTTTGTGTGCGCATCCGCTGGAGCGACTGCAGCCGCGCTCGGAACTAAAACCGCTGGTCGATTGGCTACACTTCTCGAATTTCAAAGACTGGCGAAAGGACTTGTCGTCGGGCGTGACTTGGCATGACATGCGAACCTGCATGCGCGAGGTGCGCGCCATGAAGTACGACATCGCACTGGACCTGCAGGGGGCAATTCGTTCGGCGATGGCAGCGCGGCTTTCCGGGGCGAAGACTCGCATCGGATCGGCGGAGCCGCGCGAGGGGCCGGCGCGACTGCTCTATACGCATCCGGTTGCCACCCAAGGCGCGCACGTCATTGAGCACGCGCTATCACTTGCATCGGCGGTGGCCGGGGATGACCTCGCCTACGAGCCGCCGGCATTTCCGCAGGATCCGGCAACGGAATCCTGGGCTGACCGGTTTCATTCGTCGATTGGATGGAAGCCATTGGCGATCGTCAATCCTGGTGCAGGCTGGGGAGCGAAGTGCTGGCCGGTTGAATCGTATGGCGCAGTCGCGAAAGCTCTCGCGGAGCGCGGTATGGCGGTGGTAGTGAATTACGGACCTGAAGAGGAACCACTGGCTCAAAGTGTCCGCGACGCGAGCGGCGGGTCGGCACACCTGATGAAATGTTCGGTGGGCGAACTTATAGCCCTCACCCGGCGCGCCAGCCTTTTCGTGGGAGGAGACACCGGGCCGATGCACCTAGCGGCGGCGTTGGGAGTGCCCGTCGTGGCCCTGTTTGGACCTACACGCCCGGAGCGCAACGGTCCCTATGCGACACGCTCAATTGTGTTGCGCAGCCGCGAGAGCGTCGATAACAGTTCTCATACCGATCTTCCGGACGAAGGCTTGCAGTCGATCGAGCCGCAGCACGTGATTGCCGCCGCCGATGAGTTGACGAAGGAACAAAATGGCTGAGGCGACACAAGCCCGGTCTACCGTGTCTTGGAGCCGAATCGCTCGCCGCATTCGGGTACCGTTGGGATTTCTGTTTGCCGTGTTTTACTTTTGGCGCGCACGTCCTGACTGGATTTCGCTGGCGCTGGGCGGAGTCGTTGCTGCGGCAGGAGTTTTTCTCAGGGCGATGGCTTCGGGACACGTGAAAAAGAATGAACAACTGGCCACCACCGGACCTTATGCCTACTGCCGAAACCCGCTTTACCTGGGGTCGATCATCATCGCCATCGGATTCGCGATTGGGTCACGAGATTTGTGGGTTGCCATCGGGATCATCGGCCTATTCAGCGTGATCTACGTGCCGGTGATCCGCGGAGAGGAAACTTTCCTTCGCGGGCAGTTCTCCGAATATGACAGCTATGCCCGCCGTGTGCCCCGACTACTGCCCAGGACAGTATGGTTCCCGGGCCTGACTGCGGGGTTCTCACGCGAGCTTTATCTGCAGCATCGCGAGTACAATGCATTGATCGGGGCCGCCGCAATGTTGGCGGCTCTTGTTGTGAAGATGCTCTGGTTTCCTGGTTCATGAAGAATTTTCTGACTCGCCGCTTCGCGCTCATCACAGTTTTGACGGTCGCTGCATCGACGCTCGGAGTGAGTGGGCAGGCGCCGTCGCAGCCTGCGCACCCTACTGCCTCGCATACCCAGCCGCAAGCTTCCATAGGTGCCGGGGCCCACATCCAGCCGCTGCGGCCGGGATTCGACTTTCCGCGCCAGACACTGCGCTACGAAGCCGAGTACCGCTTCTGGACCGCTGGAGTGGCCACGCTGCGCGTCGAACGCGATGGCTCGCAGGAGCACGTGACCGGGACAGCAGACTCGACTGGAGTCGTGGCACTGCTCTTCCGCGTACAGGACCGCTTCAATTCCTACTTTGACGCCAAGACCCTGTGCTCATCCAAGCTGGCGAAGCATACGGAGGAAGGATCGCATTGGCGCGACACGGCGATCACCTTCGACTACACCCGGGGCAAGGCGGTCCTGGAAGAACGCAATCTCAAACTCAATCAGTCGAAGCGCACGGAAAACGACATCCCGGGATGCGTGACCGACGTGATGTCGGGAATCCTATATGTTGCCAGTCTTCCCCTGCAGCAAGGCGCAACGTATAGCTTTCCGCTCAATGACGGTGGAAAGACGGTCACGATTAATGCTCGGGTTGAAGGCAGGGAGGTCATCAAGACACCGGCAGGTACATTCCAGACGGTGCGGGTTGGTCCGGAAGGGGACTATAGCGTGTTGAAGGACCGCGGGCGCATCTGGATCTGGTACAGCGACGACCAGCGGCACCTGCCTGTGCAGATTCGGGCGAAGCTATTCTGGGGAACGCTGACTGTTTACCTGGCGTCGATCGACAAATAGCCCCCCTTACTGCAGATGGAATCGCTCGGCCATGAGCCGTTGCAATCGGGGCTTGTAAAGAATGTCGTAGGCGAACTCCTTGTCAGGAAACATGGCGAGTGCCGCGCGCTTAGCATTCGCCGCCAGCTCCGAGGCTTCCTCCACGGACATGCCGGCGTCCTGGCTGATGACCGACATGACCATGCTCATCATGATCTGCAGCTTGCGAAGTTTGCGGCGTTCTTCTTCCTGCTCCTGCAGTTCGGGTGTGGCTGCTTGCGGGTCGCCTAATTCTTTGCGCTCAGGTTGCCCCATATCTTCCCTCGTTGGAACAAATGCTCAGGTGTGTACTGAACTGACCGCGTTCGGTCCCTAGTTTTCGCTACAATTTGGATGTTGGCTGCCATCCCACCGATGCGCTGTGCTCTGTGGCGGCATCATACAACGAAACGGCTAAATTGCAGCCGCAAATGCATCAGGCTTTAGAAATTTTGATGGCATCGAAGAATACTGGAGGAACTATGGCAGACAAACCGGAACCGGCAGAGGAACTCGTCAAGGTGTTCGATACCGAGCAGGAAACCGAGGCCATGGTGGTGCAGGGCCTACTGCAATCGGCGGGCATTGATGCTTATGTGCAGAGCCTGGACGCAACCCAGAACATCTACCCCGGAGTGGGCGGCGTGATCGTCGTAGCCCGCGAGGACCAGGCCAAAGAGGCGGCCGCGATGATCGAGGAGTTCCGCAAGCATCCCACGACGGATGCAGACGAAGCGGTCAGCGAGGAGCAGACTGAGCCGAAACCGTAGCGCCGTCGAGATAGAACGAAACGGCCCCCGCCAGGTCGGTGCGGTAGGTGCGAATTTGTCGATCGGCGTAGCGCCTCATAATGTCCGGCCGGGGATGATGGAACGAGTTGTAATAGCCGGCGGAGACCACGGCGAATTGCGGCGATACGGCATTTAGGAATTCCGGCGTGCTGGAAGTTGCGGAACCGTGGTGGCCGATCTTCAGCAGATTCGATGCCGGATTTTCGCCTTCCATAATTTCTTCCGTTCGTTTATGCGAATCGCCGACCAGCAGGGCCGAGGTGTTGCGATATTGGAAGCGCAGCACCATGGACTCGTCGTCCTGCGCCGGGTTTGCTGGAGTAACGCCTGGCCGGGGATTTAAGACGCGAATCTGAACACCTCCAAATTCAAACGATTCGCCTGCTGTACGAGGCTTGAAGGCGACTCCAAAAGTCCGTGCAGTTGCCGCTAATTCAGTAAATTCGGAACTCGGCGAATCCAGCCCGTACCAAAACTCTCCTGGCTGGAAGTTCGCAATCACGCTGCGCATTCCACCCATGTGATCGGAATGTGGGTGTGAGATTGCGACAGCGTCGAGGCGGCGGATGCCTCGACTCCAAAGATAGGGAGAGACGACTTCCTCGCCGACATCAAAATCAGAATGGGATTGGCCGCCAACACCGCCGGAGTCCAGCAGCAGAGTCTTGCCTTCGGGCGTGATGATCAGCAGCGAGTCGCCTTGTCCCACATCGATAGTGGTGATTTCCAGCACGCCAGGACGCCAATGTTTCGTGGGTGGTGCGACCGTGATCCAGATTGCCGCAGCCAGCAGGCCAGCAACCCCTAGCCATGCGAGGAGGCGACGCCGTCGGGCCAGGATGAGTGCAATGCCATAGCCAATGGCCGCGACACAAGCCGTCACTACTGATGTCGAAGCCAACCGAACGTCCGCGATTTGCCTACCGCCGATGAGGCGGATGGTTCCTGTCAGCACGGCGAGGCAATAACCAGCGACGAGCGCGGTCAAATGCGCCAGCCAGAACGAAACATAGGAAAGGCCGACCGCCAGCACCGCCGCCGGCATGAGTACGCTGGCCAGGGGAATAACCAGCACGTTTGCCGGCAGCGACATGGTGGTGGTGCGGTGGAAGTACCACGCCATGGGCAAGGCAAGCCCGACCTGAATGATGGCGGAAATCAGAATCAGTTCAGAGGCGGCCAGGACGAATCCAGCGCCGCGCAGCAGGATGAAATTCGACGCCCTGAGACCCACGATGTGCGCCAGGTTCTCGCGCACCAGGCGCAGATCGGAGCGAAATTGCGCGGCACGCGTTGGCATGCTGAAGTCGTAGGCAGGCGAATCGATGTTGCGCAGGGCCCGCTGAAATGGGTAGAGCGTGCGCTGCAGGATAGGCATCGCGATTCCGGCGACCGCGATCACCGAAAGAAATGTCAGCTGAAAGCTGGCCTCGAAGAGCGTGCGCGGAGCGACTACCAGTATGCCCAGCGCCGCGATGCCGAGCGCGTTGAGGCCGTTGCGGTCGCGGAACAGCAGACGCGTGAGCAGGTAAATGGTCAGAGTGATGGTCGCGCGCACGATGGGTGGGCCGAGATCGGCGAGAAAGGCGTATCCCCACGAGAACAGGATGGTCAGTACCGTGGCCGTTTCTTCTCCCATTGGAAATCTGCGCAGGAGCCAGAAAAATGCGAAGGCGAGGATTCCAACGTTGATGCCCGACACCACGAGGATGTGATACGTCCCGGTGCGCTGGAAGTTGGTTTTAAGTTCGCGGCCGAAGAAGGCGCGTCCGCCGATCAGCATGGCCTGCATCAAGGCCCCGGGCTCGCCCGGCCATAACCGTTGGATGTGATTCAGCACGCTGCGACGAGCGTCGCTGCGCCACCGCCCGATGCGGCTGCCGGAGAATCCGGGCAGGATCTCCACGTCACGGGCCCGGGCCGATCCGGTCAGCCGAACGTTTTGCGACGCCAGATATCCCACCAGATCGAGTGCGCCGGGATTCCCGTAGTTCCTCGGCGCGCGCAACTTTGCCGTAAAATGCAGTCGCTCGCCGTAGGTGTATACCGGCAAGGCAGCGTCGGTCCCGGACTGGCGGGCTTCGTCCTCCTCGGTGCGCTGCGTATAAATCGTCAGCCGGATGCCGACGGAGGCTGAGGATTGATGTTCACCGCTGCCGAGTTGCTCAGTTTCGACATCGACAGACTCCTGCTTGCCTCCGAATGGGCTGTCGCGCACGATACCCTCGCGCATGACATGCGCTGTCACATCGACGGTGCCTTCTCCGGTGGCGAACGCTTCCAGGTTGGGAGGCGTGACCTGCGCAGCGTCGGTGACCTGTAGGTAAAACGCCCCCAAGGGGAGTAATGCGAGGACCGCGAGTGTAAAGGCGAGTGACGGTGCGCGGCGGTGCAGGACGATAACACCGGCTGTGGCGATGACGGATGCGACCAGCCAAACCAGGGGCGCACGCCAGACATAGTTGGCAACGACGATGCCGCTGGCGAAGGCGAGGGCGGCGATGAACAGGGGCTCCCTACCGCCGCAATACACAGCCGAGGGCGCGCGTGCGGAGGCGTGCGCTGCCTGCGGAGAGGGGGAGGATGTCGACAATTCCGCTTACAAGCGGTCGAGTTCCTCGGCGCCAATCGTCGGGGCCCAGGGCCACACTTCATATTGCGCGAGTCCGAACCGGGTGAACGGATCGTTGTCGCGGATACTGTCGAGGGTCGCCTGAGCTTCGTTATCGGGAACGCGCAGCAGCAGCATTCCGCCATTGCGCGGGACCAGCGGGCCGGAGGCGATGAGCAGCCCCTCCTGCTTCAGGCCCGCGAGATAGGCGCGGTGCGAGTCGACGTGCCTGAGCACGTCTTCCAGCGGCTTGCGGTAACGAAGGATGGCAATTGCGTACATAAACTCGCTCCGGGGAGATGTCTAACGCACCAGGTGAAGGACTGTTTCCATGTGCGCGGTCTGGGGAAACAAGTCGAAGAGGTGCGCCTGCTCCACCTTAAAGCCCGATTCTAGCAGCACGCGGAGGTCGCGGGAGAGAGTTGCGGGGTCGCAAGAAACGAAAGTAACCTGCGACGCGGAAGTTCTACATAGCTCGGCGGCGGCCTTGTCGCCCAAACCGGCCCGGGGAGGATCGACCAGCACGTAGTTGACAGCGAGTTTTTCGCCGCGCTTCTGCAGGAACTCCTCGGTGGTGGCGCGGGCGGGTTTCACGTTGCGCGGCGCATTGTGTTTCAAGTCGCCGAAGGCATGGGGCGAGGCTTCGACCGCTATTACATCTTCGAAATTGCTGGAAAGCGCGAGCGTGAACAGGCCCACTCCGGCGTAAAGGTCGAGCGCCGCTTTGCCCTTGGCTCGGCTGGTGGCTGTCTTTACCAGATCGTTAACCAGGAACCGGTTGGTCTGGAAGAAAGATCCGCCGCTCACGCGATAGTCATGTCCCACAGCGTGGTAGGTAAGGGAATCTGCGCCGATCGCCAGCGATTCCTCGTTGTGTATGGAACTCAGCGGCGCTCTTTGGCGGGTTTCGTCCTCAACCGGTGAGGTGGCGAACACAACCATCCCGACGACCGAATTCAGGCGCGACGTAAGTGCGGCAGCAAAAGCCTTGCACGCGTCCGCCGCCTCTTGATTGCGAACATAGGTCTCGACCAGCAATTGAGTGTCGTCATGATTGGCGAAGAACTGCATGCCGTGCACGCTGGCAGGTACCTTGAGAGCCCGTCCCAAGGCCCAGACAGCACTGATTGTCTGGTTAATGAGCGGCGAGCTGATCGGGCAGCTTTCGACCGCCAGCAACTTGTGCGAGTTGGTTTCGAAGTATCCCAAGGCAAATGCCGGGTCATGTTGCACGCGCACGCGAGTGCGATTGCGGTAATTCCAGGGTTCCGACGCGTGCACTGTGATTTCCTGGTCCAGTTCCAGCTTGGCGGTCCGGCGCAAGGTTTCGCGAAGAATTTCGGCCTTGAACCGAAGCTGTGCGGAATAGGCAATGTGTTGATACTGGCAGCCGCCGCACTTTCCGAAGTAGGGACAGGGCGGCGCAACGCGATCTGGCGATGGCGTTAAGACTTTTTCGAGCTTGGCGCGCACGAACCCGGAGCGGTTTTCCGCCACGCTGGCATCGACTTGCTCACCCGGAATGACGAAGGGAAGAAACACGGTTTTGCCGCGGCCTTGGGCGTCGGCGGGCAGTCGGGCCAGTCCATCGCCGCCATAAACCAACTTCTCGATTTGCAGTTCCAAAATTAACTCCGCAGTACCACATTGTCAGACTTAGGGAATATAGAACAGGCTCAGGCGCGGAAGTTTATGCTGCTCGAGCAAACGCTTCTGCAGGTACTGCTTGTGAAGTTGCTCGATCTGCTGCGCGCTCATCCGGCTGCGATACGGGGCCAGGTCACGGTCCGCTTCGGTGCGGACCTGCAGCAACTCGGTTTCGGGCGTGGCAGCCAATAGCGCCGCGAAAAGCTTTTCCTCCATAACGGTCAGGCGACGTTCCAGGTCTTCCATCGGTAGAGGATTGCCGACCGCAAACGCATCAGCGACCGAGGTCAATCCGGCGGCGGTCTCGTGGGCAATGATCCGGATAGAATCGGGCAGGGTCGCGCTTTGCAGCTCTGTCGCGTTCTGCCTTAGAAAGTCCGCGACCGTCGATGATTCCAGTCCGGGAGCGCTTTTCGCACGGGGACCAGCACCGACCACGGCTTCCTTCATTTCTTCGGCGGCCGCCAATACCTCTTGCGCGCAATACGCCAAACCGTTGACCTTGCGGGTGCGATTGGGACGGCGCTCCCACTTGTCGAAGGCCGTGTCGATACCACGCAGCACCGCTTCCAGGGGAATGCCCGCATCCTTCCAGATTTCCATCAGCGCCCAGTCAAGCGGAGACAGCAGCGTGAGCGTGCCGCGGCGGCGCTGAAAGTGGTCCTCGATCTCGGTGAAATAGTTGAAGTAGTTTTCCACGCTGGCCGCGCACTGTGCATTTTCACTTCGGGTGTGTTGGGTGGAGCACTGCTTTGGGTAGCGCTGGCCTTCAGGCCAGCGGCCAAGTCATTTATTCTTGTCGTCCCGAGCGGACTTTAGTCCGCGAAGGACATGCTTTCCCCACTATCAGTGTAGCTTCAATCGCGCTTCGAAGCCGCGGGCGCCGAATCTGCCGCATGATCGTTGCGGCGGCGAAGGAAGGTCATATGGCGCTCGTAAATGATGCGCAGACCTTCGAGGGTGAGCAGGTCGTCGACTTCGCGGATGTACTTCGAGCCGCCGCCCATCAGGGATGCCAGTCCGCCGGTAGCGACCACCTTCACATCGCCACCGAGTTCGGCGATCAGGCGCTCGAGGATGCCGTCGATCAATCCGAGATACCCGTAGTACAGGCCGGACTGCAGGCTGTTCACGGTGTTGGTGGCCAGTACGCGCGGAGGCTTGCGAATATCGACACGGGGAAGGCGGGCGGTTCGCTGAAATAGCGCGTCGGCCGAAATACCGACTCCCGGAGTGATGACACCGCCGAGATATTCGCCCTTCGCCGAGACGGCGTCGAAAGTTGTGGCTGTACCGAAATCCACAATGATGCAGGGGCCTCCGTACTTCTCGAAGGCGGCAACGCCGTTGACAATGCGATCGGCCCCGACCTCGGCAGGGTTGTCGTAATGCACGGGCATGCCGGTTTTGACTCCCGGCTCGATGAACAAGGGCTTGATCTGGAAGTAGCGTTCGCAAACATCGCGCAGGGTGGAATCGAGCGGGGGCACGACGGACGAAATCACGGTGCCTTGCACCGAACTTACTTCGAGCCCATTCATGGCGAACAGGTTGCGGAACAAGACGCCGTACTCATCCACGGTTTGGGTCTTGGCGGTGGTGACGCGCCAGTGAGCGATGAGTTTGTCGTAGTTACCCGCGCCCGTCGCATCGGACTTTGGTGCGAAGACGCCGAGCACAGTATTGGTATTGCCTACGTCGAGGACTAGCAGCATACGTTATCTTCCCTGGGCATTGGCGGCGCGAACTCCTCCCGAGAGCACGGTGCGAAGGCCGCGATCGGTCCGCACCTGCAGGAAACCACGGTTGTCGAGTCCCTCGGTGACGCCCTCGTAGCCGCCTTCCTCATCGACGTGAACGAAGCGCGAGCGGGCGAAGGACGAGCGTTCCTCGAACTTCCGGAAGATGGCAGAGCGTGAATCGGCAGTGCCATCGGTGAGCTTGCGATACCAGATGTCGAGCGATTTTAGCAGAGCCGCGGCTACCTGAACGCGCGACCACTCGTGGCCGCTGGCGAGTCGCAGCGAAGTGGCGATGGGTTCCAGTTCTTTCGAGAAGGACGGCTGATTGACGTTGATGCCAATGCCTACAACGACGTAGCGGACGCGCGTGGCCTCGGCGTTCATTTCGGTGAGGATGCCGCAGAACTTGCGCTCCTCCAGCAGCACGTCGTTGGGCCAGCGCAGGTCGGGATGCAAGCCCGTCGTCTGTTCGACTGCCTCGGTGACAGCGATGCCGGCGATTAACGACAACAGCAGGGCATCCGCGGGCGAGAGTTGGGGCCGCAAGATTACGGAGCAATAGACGCCGTCCGACTGAGCGGACTCCCATGAATTGCCGCCTCGGCCTCGTCCGGCCGTTTGCTGCTCCGCGAAAAATACGGCGCCTTCGGGTTCGCCTGCCGCTGCGGCTTCCATCGCGGCAGCGTTGGTCGAGCCTATGCGGAAATAATGCCGGATGCGCGAACTGAAAAGCGTCCCAGTCACCAGCGGGCTTATGATGTCGGGCAGCAGCAGGTCGGCCACGGACTCGAGTTGGTAGCCCTCGGCGGGGTGTCCGGTGATGCGAACGCCCAATTCTCGCAAGTGCTGTATGGCGCGCCAGACTTCGGAGCGCGTGGTGTTCAATTCTTCGGCGATGCGGGTGCCGCTGATAACCAGCGTCGCGTTGTCGCTGAGCAAGCGAACGATGCGGCCAAGGCGAGCGTCGGTCAGGCCTTCGGGAAGAGCGCCGTCGGCACGAATTGGGGTTGAGCGCGTGATAAGAGAATTATGCGCGAGCCGGCGGGATAGGGGAAGCGCGATTCCGCCAGGCTACTGCTAGGCCGGCAAAATGCGCATACTCAGATCGACGGCGTGAACGGAGTGGGTCAGCGCGCCGACGGAAATGAAATTCACTCCCGTTTCCGCATAGGCTCGGACATTCTCCAACGTGATGCCGCCGGAGGCTTCGAGCGGAATCGGGCGCTCCAGCTTTGACACCGTTTCCACGGCCGCGCGCACCTGCTCGGGCGTCATGTTGTCGAGCAGCACAGCCTCCGCGCCATGTTCGAGGACGGACTCGAATTCTTCGATGGAGCGCACCTCGATCTCAATCAAACCTGAGCCGCGGCGGCTCTTCACGGCGCGTTGCAGGGCGGGGATGACGCCTCCCGCTAGCGCAATGTGGTTGTTCTTGATCAGAACGCCATCGCTCAGATCGAGGCGGTGATTGGTGCCGCCGCCGCAACGTACCGCCCACTTGTCGAGCACCCGCATTCCGGGAGCAGTCTTGCGTGTATCGAGGATGGTGGCCTTGGTGCCGGCGACTGCATCCACGTATCGCCGTGTGAAGGTTGCGATGCCGCTCATACGTTGCATGATGTTCAGGATCACGCGCTCGCAGGAGAGGACCACGCGGGCATTGTGCACGATGACGGCAATGGACTGCCCCTTGCGCAGGTGCACGCCATCAAATACTTCGGAGTTGTACGTGACGTTGGGATGCGAGGTAACAGTCCCGTCCAGCGTCGCAAAAACGTCGAGAACGCGTGGAATGCAGCCCAGTCCGGCGAGGACGCAATCCTGCTTGGCTAGGACGGTCGCCGAAGCCCGCTGGCTCACCTCAATACAGGCGTACGTGGTGGCGTCGCTGGTGGCGCGATCTTCCTGCAGCGCGTTTTCCAGGATTGCGGTGACTCTGCGGCTCGACCAGTCCACGATCTCTCCTCAGCTTGGTTGTCCCAGTTCGGCCAGGGCGGACTGGGCTTTCGCGATCAGCACTTCCAGTTCGGCTCGGCGCGTTTTAATACCCTCAATGACCTTCGCCGGCGCCTTGGCCAGAAAGGCCTCGTTGCCCAGTTGCGCGGTGGCCCGGCCGATCTCGCCCGTCATCTTCAGCAGTTCTTTGTTCAGTCGATCGCGCTCGGCTGTGATGTCGATCTGGCGTTCGTAGATGACCCGCACATCGAACCGGGCGGTGCTGCGGGCTCCCGCGGCATTTGCAAGAGATGCGTCAACGAAGGCCACGGACTCAACGTTCGCCATGCGATCAAGCGACGAACGATTGCGCTCAATCAAACCACGGATCTCAGGATCAGCATGGATTTCGACAGTCAACTTCTGTTTTGGCTCGATCTTCAGTTCGGCGCGAATATTGCGCACGGCGACGATCAGGTCCTGCAGGATGGCCATCTCGGTTTCGGCAACCGTATCGACCTGCTTGTCGTCCCCTTGCGGATAGGCGGCCAGGGCGATCGACTTGAGCGGCGGCTTTCCGTCGTACACGGCATGCCAGATTTCCTCTGTGATGAAGGGCATGAACGGCGACAAAAGGCGCAGCGACGCTTCGAAGATCCCAATCAGGTTGGCGTGAGCCGCGCGGGCCTGGTCGCGATCGCTGGCAGCCAGCCGCGACTTGATCAACTCGAGATACCAGTCGCAGTATTCACCCCAGAAGAAGTGATAGATGACGTGCGCCGCTTCGTGGAAGCGGTAGGTCTCCAACGCCTCGTGAACTTCTTGAGCCACGCGGTTGAAGCGCGACAGGATCCAGCGGTCTTCCAGCGTGTCAGTACTAAACCCGGCAACGCCCTTCGCGGCAAAATCAGTGGCCAGCGGCTTGAACTCCGCCAGTGACCACACTCCCGCCTCCTGCGCGCGGTCAACATTCATGAACAGCAATCGCGAGGCGTTCCATATCTTGTTGGCGAAGGCGCGATAGCCCTCGGTCTGGCTTTCCGAGAAGGCGATATCGGTTCCCGGCACCGCCATGGATGCCAGCGTGAAGCGCACCGCGTCGGTACCGTAGTGCTGAATGATCTCGATCGGATCGATTACGTTGCCCTTCATCTTCGACATCTTCTGCCGATCGGCGTCGCGCACCAGCGCATGGATGTAAACCGTGCGGAAAGGAACGTCGCCGTGCTTGTTGCCGCGCATGAAGTGGCAGTTCATCATGATCATGCGCGCCACCCAGAAGAATAGGATGTCAAAACTGGTGACCAGCAGTGAGGTGGGATAGAAAGCATCGAGATCCGGAGTTTTGTCGGGCCAGCCCAATCCCGAACAGGGCAGCAGTCCCGACGAAAACCACGTGTCGAGGACGTCGTTGTCTTGCTCCAGCTTGCTGCCGCCGCACTTCGTACACTTGGTGCGTGTCTCGCGCGCCACGATCACTTCGCCGCAATCCTGGCAATACCACGCGGGGATGCGATGGCCCCACCACAACTGACGCGATATGCACCAGTCATGAATGTTGCGCATCCACTCGAAATAGGTCTTGGCGTAGTTCTCCGGGACGAACTTAACCTCGCCCTGCTCAACCGCCTCGATAGCGCGGTCGGCCAGCGGCTGAATCTTCACGAACCACTGCGTCGAGAGCCGCGGCTCGATGATGGTCTTGCAGCGATCGCACTTGCTGAGCGGCACGACATAGTCCTTGATGCCGACGAGGAAGCCGCCCTTCTCCAGGTCTTCAACGATTCTTTGGCGCGCTTCAAAACGATCCAGTCCCGCATAGGGACCAGCATTTTCGTTCATCTGCGCCAGCTCGTTGATCACTTCAACTTGGGGGAGCGCGTTGCGTAACCCTGCTTCAAAGTCGTTGGGATCGTGCGACGGCGTGACCTTAACCGCTCCCGTGCCGAACTCGGGGTTGGCGAGGATGTCGTCGGTAATGATCGGGATTTCTCGGTTCATCAGCGGCAGCAGCACATTCTTGCCGTGGAGATGCTGGTAGCGCTCGTCGGTTGAGTTCACCGCGACCGCCGTGTCGCCCAACATCGTCTCCGGACGCGTCGTGGCGACGATGATGTACTTGTTCTTCTCTCCCACAACCGGGTAGCGGACCTCCCAGATCTTTCCCGGGGTGTCCTCATGCACGGCTTCCAGATCTGACACAGCGGTGACGCAGCGCGGGCACCAGTTGACGATGTACTTGCCACGATAGATCAGGCCTTCCTCGTGCAACTGCACGAAGGCCTCGCGCACCGCGTGCGAGAGCTGGTCGCTCATGGTGAAGAACTCACGCGACCAATCCACCGACGCGCCTAGTCGCTTCATCTGGTCGAGAATGGCGCCGCCATATTGCTTCTTCCATGCCCAAACGCGCTCGATGAAGGCTTCGCGCGTCATGTCGCGACGGCTCTTGCCCTCCGCCGCAAGCTGCCGTTCCACCATTACCTGCGTCGCGATGCCGGCATGGTCGGTGCCGGGCAACCATAACGTTACAAATCCGCGCATGCGGTGCCAGCGGACGATGATGTCCATCCCCGTCTGGTTGAGCATGTGGCCCATGTGCAGGCGTCCGGTGACGTTGGGCGGTGGCAGCGTCAGCGTGAAGACAGGTTGGGTCGAGTCGGCAGACGGAGTCTCGACGTGAAACAGCTTTTCCTGGACCCAATACTCGGCCCAACGAGGCTCGATGGCACCGGGTTCATAGGCCTTGGGGAGATCGTGAGGCATTCGTATCCGTTCAGCAAAAAGGCGTTACTCCTTTGATATTACAGGATTGCGATTGAGCGAAAAACGGCGCGCCAAACAACAAGGCCGCCACATTCTGCGGCGGCCTGAGAACAATTCATCAGCGCTTAGAAGGGGAAGTGGTGCTTCTTCTTTTTCTTCGACGAGCTTTCGGTGGTCGGATCCGCAGTCGTCGCTGGTGCGGCATTCGCATTCGCGGACGCTGGCGCAGGGTCGCCGACCGCCGCCTTAGGAGCGTCATTCACCTGCGTCGGAGGCAAGGGCGGGGCAGCTCCCGGTGCGGCATTATTGGCAGGCGGGGTCAAGTCGTTCCCCAACTCCGAGATGCCAGTGCTTTCGGTACTACCGGCGGGTGGACTCTTGACCACCTCCACGGCAGAGTTCACTGAGGTTACCGAGCTAGTTCCGGTCCCGGCTGTGTCACCGGGCGCGGCGGCGGCATCAGAACGCGGCGTCGGGGCGTTCTCCGGCGGCGGTGCGGTTCCCGTCCCGGGCTGGGCCGTCCCTGTCGTGGCCGCGGTCAACGCGGACACGACGCTGGCGGTGGCTGCCCGCACCAGCTCAGGAGCGCTGGCTTGCTTGGGATCAACCAGGGTCGGCTCGCCCACCTTGACTGCCTCGGATACGTCGGGACCTTTCTTGAAGTTCTCCATCACCTTGCCAAAGGTGCTGAGCGAACTGCGGCTCTCGATTTCCTTCTTGTTCTGAGCGATCGCTTCGGGAGTGGCCTTGGGAATCGGCTTGCCCAATGCCTCAAGCCGCTTGCGGGCGTCGACGGCGCGGTCCTCCTCGGGGTAGCGGGTCAGGATGCGATCGTAGGCCGCGACGGCGTTGTCGGTATAAGTCTTGATCAGCGGCCCCTTGGCTGCTTCGGCCAACTTGGAGCGGCGAAGCAAGTCAGTTTCTTTCTCGTAAGCGCCCCCAAGTTCGAAGAGAGCTTCATCGGCCCCGCTATAGAGCGGGTAAGTGTCGGTCAGAGACTTAAATCGCGCGATGGCGGCCGGCCACGACTCACGTAAGTAGTAGAAATGCGCGATCATGTATTCGCGCTCCGCCAGGACTTCCTGCACCGAGAGCAGTTTCTTCTTGGCTTCGGGAACCAGGGGACTGTCGGGAAACTGCATGATCAGCTGGCGATATTCTTCCTCGGCGCGCTTGGCGTGGGTGAAGTCGCGATCGGGCTTCTCCATTTCGCTGTAATGGATGTTGGCGATCTTCATCTGGGCTTCACTCGCCTCGGTCATGTTGGGGAAGAAGGTGATGAAGTCCTTGTATTCGCTTTCGGCCTGCGCCATGGCGGCCGATCCACCTTCGGCGTACCAGGAATCGCCGATGGCCAACTTCGCGCGCGCCACGTACTCCGAGTCAGGATAGGTGTTGATCAGGGTCTGCAAGCTCAGTCGCGCGACGTCGAACTTGTTGTGCTTCATGGCGTCCATGGCGCGGTCATACAGCACCTTGTCGGGCTGCTTGGAGTTGACGTTGGCGATCGGGTTGGAGACTTTCTTGTTGCTGAAGCAACCCACAAACACGATCGCGCTGGCCATCAGAACGCATAAGAGAACACGACGAAACATCCTTACCACCTTTAAAAACTCTTCAAACTCGACGAATTAGACGCGTACCAGTGTGGCGTCGTGGGCCGCTTTGAGCAGCTCTTCCACGTTCCCCCTCGGATCACCGTGCGCAAACACGGCACTTCCGGCGACCAGGATCTCGACCCCTGCTTTTACCGCCGAGCCAATCGTCTCGAGCGACATGCCGCCATCAATCTCGATACGAAAACTCAAACCCCTGGCGGCACGCATAGTCGCCAATTTGCGGACTTTTTCCAGCGTCGCAGGCAGAAACTTCTGTCCACCAAAGCCAGGGTTGACGGACATAATCAAAACGAAATCAACGATGTCCAGCACCTCTCCCAGGGTCTGCACTGGGGTCGCCGGATTCAGCACCACCCCAACCTTGCACCCATGGCTGCGAATCAGCTCCAGGGTGCGATTCAGATTGCGGCAAACTTCCTGGTGAACCGAAATCCAGTTGGCTCCGGCATCCGCAAACGCGGAGATAAAATCGTCCGGATTCTCGACCATCAGGTGACAGTCGAGCGGGACGTCCACCACCTTGCGCAACGACGCGACCACTGGAGGACCAATGGTCAGATTGGGCACGAAATGCCCATCCATTACATCGCAATGGATAACCGTGGCTCCGCCTCGCACCGCGGCATTGGCCGCGTCAGCCAGGCGGGCGAAATCGGCCGACAGAATGGACGGTGCTAACTCGATCAAGACACACTTCTCACACGGGGTTCCCCGCCGATTTTACCACGCAGCGGGGGGCGACGACATGATAGCCCAGCACGGAGCCCGGTGCCCCAGGTTCGCGTCCTGTAGTTGGACGATAACCTGGGCAAAGAAAGACCCGCGCTGGGTGAAAAATCAAAGGACGATGGCGTCCATCGATTGCAGGTCGCTCCGCGAATTGTCCTTGGTTACCTTCGTTTTCATGGAGGGCCGATTTCTCTGGCATTCCATCTCCGCCAAGCCTTACAACAGATCTGTGAGGCAAGGCGAGTGGTGTCTCTGGCCGGTTCGCGCCTTGGCGTCGAACACCCATGGCTCTTTGACAATTCCCGAAATGGAGCCCTGTGGCGGAAGTGCGCCAGAAAATGGCCGCTAAGTCCTACGGGCAGACATGGATACGTATAACTCTGTAAAGAATCAATGACATGCGAACATTTTCCGCCCAAACCATTGATTCTAAACAACCGTGAGAAATATTTTTCGCGGGTTTCGGCTCGACTGTCCTGTCCGGGAATTCAGCCGCGCAGCGGCGACATTTGTGTTAGCCGCGGGCGTCAGCCCACGGTAAGCGCGAAAAGTGGACCGGAGCCGCGGAGCGGCGGCACACGCTCGACGCAGACACGGGAACTCGGCAAACATCGGAAATGGGCCGCTAAGTCCAACGGACAGAAACGGATACGTGTAATATCATTTAGAATCAACCTCTTGCGAACAATTTCCTGCCAAGCGATTGATTCTAAACGACCGTGAAAAGGTTATTTGTCACACTCGGCGCGGACGCGGGACTGTCGTGACCAGCTGGCTTCTGCCAACTGGCAACTGGCTACCGGCAACTGACTACTAGTACTTCGGCACCTTGGGATCGATGCGTTCGGCCCAGGCGGTGATACCGCCGGCCAGGTTGTGCACGCGGGTAAATCCCGACTGCTTGAGGAAATCGACCGCCTTGGCGCTGCGGCCGCCCATCTTGCAGTGGACGACGATCTCGCGGCTGGAATCCAACTCGCTGACCCGTTTGGGCAGGTCGTTGAGGGGAATCAGATGTCCGCCGATGTTGCAGATCTGGTATTCGTGAGGCTCGCGCACGTCGAGCACGAACAGGTCGTCGCCCTTGTCGAGGCGCTGCTTGAGTTCTTCGACTGTCATGTCCTTTATGGTACTAGGTGCTGCCGCCTCTTCGCCACGGATGCCGCAGAACTGGTTGTAATCGATCAACTCCGTCACGGTTGGATTTACGCCGCACACCGGGCAATCGGGGTTCTTGCGTAGCTTCAACTCGCGGAAACGCATTGCGAGGGCATCTACCAGCAACAGCCGTCCAATCAGCGGCTCGCCCGAACCCAGGATCAGCTTGATGGTCTCAGTGGCCTGGATGATGCCCACCAGTCCCGGCAAAATACCCAGAACTCCGCCCTCAGCGCAGGATGGCACCAAGCCCGGAGGAGGCGGCTCAGGATAGAGGCAGCGATAGCACGGGCCTTCTTTGGTCGCGAACACGCTGGCCTGTCCCTCAAAGCGGAAGATCGAGCCGTAAACGTTGGGCTTCCCGGTTAGAACACAGGCGTCGTTGACCAGGTAGCGTGTGGGGAAGTTGTCGGTGCCGTCGGCAATGATGTCGAACTCGCGGAAGAGTTCGAGCGCATTGGCGCTGCTCAAGCGGGTATCGAACTTTCGCACTTCGACGTTGGGATTGATCTCGCCCAGGGTGTCGGCGGCCGAGTCGAGCTTCTTGCGGCCCACATCGCTGGTGCCGTGGATTACTTGACGTTGCAGGTTGGTGAAGTCAACCACGTCAAAATCCACGATACCGAGGGTGCCGACTCCAGCAGCAGCCAGATACAGGGCAAGCGGCGATCCCAGGCCTCCGGCTCCGATGCAGAGCACCTTGGCCTGCTTGAGCTTAAGCTGACCTTCCATGCCGACTTCCGGCATGATCAGGTGGCGCGAATAGCGAAGGATCTCGTCGTTGTTGAGCGCGGCGGCCTTTTCTGCAATGCCTGTCATAGCGAGTTACAACCTTCCGCCGGCGATCGACGGAACGATGGAGAGAATGTCCGTGTCCTTTACGGTAGTCGCATCATTCTGCAGATATCGGATGTCGTCGTCGTTGAGGTAAACGTTCACGAATGCCCGCAATTTTCCATCCTCGCCGTAAAGGTGTTTGCGGAGATCGGGGTAGGTGGCGGTGAGAGCGCTTAACGCCTCGCCGACAGTGGCGGCCGGTGCTTCAAAGGCAGGCTGCCTACCGGCGTACTGACGCAAAGGAGTGGGAACCAGAATTTTCATAGGTCTATGAGTGATGCCCCGTTTCGCGGTTGAGATTCAAGTGAGTGTCATTAAGATACCGCATTTCCAGATGGACGAGCGACGCTACCTGACGGCCAAATCCGCCAGAGCGCAGACGGTCGGTACTTCGAGGTCGGGCTGGGCCGCGACCAATTTAGTAGCCGCTGCTGGCCTGCCCTGTCGGCGATTGACCCAGACAGTCGCGATTCCCAACGCATGTGCGGGAACGACATCGTGATAGAGGCTCTCCGCGACATGGAGCAGCCTGCCTTTTTCAACGCCAAGGCGGTCGAGAAGCGTTTCGAAATTGCGGACTGATGGTTTGTAGCTCTGCACCTGCTTCGCGGTTACGATACAGTCGAACTGAACTCCCAACTTCGGCTCAGTCAAAGCAAACAGGTCGTCATCAATGTTGGAAAGGACCGCCAACTTGTAATGGGGCTTCAAGCGCTGGAGCGCAGGGACAGTATCAGGAAATGGTACCCATGTCCGTATCGAGTTGGCCAGTCCGTCCAGCTCGTCCTCGGTGAAGTCGATGCGAAACTCGCGGTCGAAATCGCGTACCACCGCGGACAATACTTCCCGATAGCTGCGGTAAGGCATGTCTTGCTGGCGCGGCTCACTCTCACTGTAGAGGCTGAGAATCTGCGCGTCGGAGACGTTGAAACCCTTGCTCTGCAGCAGCGGACTAAGGTATCCGAGGATGCCGGATTCCCAATCGATGAGAGTGCCGTAACAGTCGAAGGAGAGAGCTTCAAAACGCGATAAGTCGAGCATGCAGAGTTATTCTTGCGTGGGCGTGGGGCTAACTGCCTTTGACGCCCGCCGGAGTGATCTTGTAAGACGCGAACTTCCGTTGGAGCGCGTCAAGAGGCGAAGGCGGTTCGGCTTTTTCCGCGCTGGCATCCGCCTCGGGGTTCGGCTTCGACGCTGCAGCCTCCTCGGGAGCAACCGGCGCGTCTTCTGCTGCGGCGCTTCCGGCCGAAGCTGGAAGGACTACCGCGCCGCCCTTTTCCAGGAACTTCTTCGTGTTGAGCAGGGTCCGCGCCAGCGATGCGTTGTAGCTAGTCCATGCAGTTTCCTGTTCACTCTCGCGTTCGAACTGGGCGCGCATGCTTTCCATCTTGGAATCGAGGTCGTCGAGGTAGTGCAACATGAGCGCTTCGGGGAACATCGGCAGCTTGGGAGAGCCAAACTCGTATTGCCCGTGATGGCTGATGATCAAATGTTCGATCAGGATCTTCAACTCGTCGGGAAAACCGGGGATGTGAGAGAGCTTCCCGTGCAGCATCTCCAGTTCAATGATCATGTGGCCCAGCAGCTGTCCGCGGGTGGTATAGGAAATCGAACGCTGGTACGCCAACTCGTGAATCTTGCCGATGTCGTGGAGAAACGCGCCCGTGAGCAGGAGATCGCGATTCACCTGCGGATAGTTGCGCACCACGAGGTCACAGGTGGTCATGAGAGAAACCACGTGGTCGAGCAGTCCGCCGACATAGGCGTGGTGCATGGTCTTGGCTGCGGGAGCATTCCTGTAGGCGGTGGCGACCGCATCGTCCTCCATGAAGTCTTTGATCAGCCGCTGTAGCCAAGGGTTCTCTATCGACTCGACGAACTCTCCCAGGGTGCGCCAGAGTTGGTCGATGTCCTTCGAGGTCTTGGGCAGAAAGTCGGAGTAATCGATTTCCGCGTCACCAAGTTTCCGCACTTTGTGGAGCGTGAGCTGCCACCGGCCGTTGTACTTCTGGACCATGCCCTTGACCTTGACGAAATCGTCCTGCTCAAACTCATTCACGGCATCGGAGACGTTGTCCCACATGTTGGCCTGCAACTGTCCAGTGCGGTCGGCCAAGGTGACAGCCAGGTAGGGGTCGCCGTTCTTCTTTGTCTTTACCTGCTTGGAGGCGACCACGAAGCTCGAAGTGATGGTCTGGCTTTCGTGCTGTTGGCAGTCGCGGATGTAGAAATCTTTCATGGGGAAACCTCGATGCCATCTCGCGGGAACTTCACGATGGTGGAACGTTTATCGTATCGCAATGCCACAGCAATGTGTGGCTTCGGAACGGCCGCACGGCGCTTTCAACGGGCTAAGACATCCCGATTGACGACGCAGCAACTGCCCAGAACAAGAAAAGGCGCATCTAAATGCGCCTCAAATGCGATTTCACCAAGTCACTAAAATACGCCGAACTTCTTTTTCTTCTTGGCCTTTTTAGCGTCGTCAGCCGTGGAGGCAGTGGTATAGATGGGCTTAGTTTCGTTGGGGCTGGCACCGGTGTCGATGTAGCCCGGCTTGATGTCGATGAAGGCATTCTCCCGCAACTTGGTGAGATACTCGCGCAGCGCAGGTTGCATCTTGGACATGTAAATGTGTTCCTGGATCCGAGGCTCAACTTCCTTCAGAGGTGGAACGCCCTCCGACTGGTGCTCGGTTACCTTGAGAATCACCCAGCCCTGGTTGGTACGGACGGGCTCGGTAAACTGGCCCGACTTCAACGTGAAAACCTGATCTTCGAGTTGCTTCGACAGCGTACCGCGCTTGAAGTACTCGAGGTCGCCACCCTGGGCGGCAGTCGGACCCGAAGAATTCTTCTGGGCGAGTTCGTCAAACTTCGCGCCCTTCACTAGCTGCGCATAGATCGCATCGGCCTTGATCTTGGCCTGGGCAACGAGTTCGTCGCTGGAGACTTCCGGGCTAGCCGTTGTTCCACTCGACGCCGATTGCGTGGAGATCAGGATTTCGCTGATACGGACCTGCTCGGGCCGCTGCAATTCATCCTTGTGTTGGTCGTAGAACTGCTGAATCTCCTGCTGGGTGACGCTGATGTGTCCGCCTACTTCCTGCTGAATGACGTGCTGGGTGAGAATCTGATTTTTCAGGTTCTGCTTGAACTCCTCGAAGGAGACACCCTGCGCCTGGGCTGCCTTCTCCAGGTCTTCCATGGATTCGGCATGCATTTGTTTGCGGAGTTCATCAAGGCGCTTGACCACATCTGTATCGGCGCTGATCCCAAGCTCCTCGGCCTTCTGCGAGAGCAACTGGGTGTCGATCAGATCGCGGAGGAGGTCCTTCTGTTGAGGCTGATTTTCTGCTGGAATACTGGGATCGGCCTTGCTCGCTTCGCCCGCCAACTGCTCTTCGCTGCGCTTCAAATCCGAGCGCGAAATGATGCTGTTGTTGACGCGGGCGATGATCTCCTCGACCACTGTCATATCGCTTGGCTGGCTGGGAGTAGATGTCGGCGCAGGCGTTGTTGTAGCAGGCGGTGTCGACCCGGACGGAAGCGCCGATTGGGCCTGCTGGCCCACCAAACATGGAACGCCTAGGAGGAATGTGAACAGAACAAATGCGGATTTCTTCATCAATAACCTAATCGGGACGGGACAACTCACACGGAGCCAACGCTGGATTGCGAGTACACACTACATCTATTCTACCTTCAATCAGCCTCGTCCGCTCTGCGAAACCAGACGCTGCACGGCATAACTCGACGACCTGGACGCCAACGCGTAACAATCCGTTGCCAAGTGCAACCAAATTCTAGCGCCGAGTGCCACTGACAGCCAGCCGATATTCCAGGAAGTCCTACTACTTTCGTAACCCGTCGAGGTGACGATTGTCGCGTGAGATTTCGGCTTCGGCGTATGCGTGACGTTCTCGGTCGGCCGTTCTTGTTGTGACGTGAAATGACAGGCCAGTTGGCTTAGACTGGTGACCGAGCTTTGCACGCAGAACCGTCGCTGATTTTCTTACATGGCATCCCGGCGCATCCCCTATTCACGATTCACACTCGCTGCGGCGGTGCTTGTGTTCTTTTGCGCTGGATTCCCGCAGGCACAGTCACTGCCTCTGACCTCCGGCCCAGTACTGCCGCTGTATCGCGCATTGCGCAGCGTCGGACTCGATCCCCAACGGGTCTACAAAATCCGCGAGGCGGCCATCGACCGGGAAGATGTTCATTTGTGGCTCAACGACGGGATCATCGCATTTACACAGAGTGTGGACGGCCGCGTCACCGGCGCGTACTTCGAAGGCGAGGGCGAAGTGCTGGTTCGTCCGCCAGATCGTAGAGAGCGAGCCTCCCTGGGACTGTTCACCAAGCTGGGTGTTCTGGAGGAACAGTTCTCCTCCGCCTATTTACGGTTCAATGACGATACCGGGAGCGAGTTGCAGCAGTATCTGCGCCCGGCAGAGGATGGCGCTGCCTTCGTCACGCGCAATGATGAGTTGGCCCGCCGGCTTGCAACAATGGATGCACTGCGGCTGGCGATCGCGTTCACCAGCGGGCCCCCAACCGTTCCCTCGGACGATTCCCAACCCTCCGACCGACTTTTACACGCCAGAGTGGCCACTGCTCACCTGGGAACCTTTGACGTCTATTTCGACACCCGCAGCCCTGAGCAGATCATCGTAGGCCAGACGTCGACTGCCCACGACGAAACGTATTACGACCTGTGGATGAGTTTTCCGATGCGCTCGATGCGCAAGGATCCGTTATCGGACCTCCGGTTTCATGGTCCTACCGGCCCGGCGTTTACCCGAAACGCGTTCCAGGTATCGAAGTACAGTATCAAGGTGACGATCGATCCTGCGCTGAGCTTGTCAGCGGCTGCGGACCTGGATGGAGCGGTCCTGCAGGACGGCACGCGCATATTGATGTTCGAACTGTCGCGCTATCTGCAACTGAAATCGGTGGAAATAGACCGACAGTCGCTGGAGTTCATCCAGAATGAAGCCATCGAGGGAAGCGAGTTGTCACGGCGAGGAAACGACCTGGTCGCTGTCGTTTTTCCGCAGCCACTGAAATCGGGAGCGCAGTTGCGATTGAGCTTCAATTACGGGGGCTCAGTGCTTTCTGACGCTGGCAGCGGGTTGTTCTACGTCGGAGCGCGCGGCACGTGGTATCCGAACCGCGGCATAGCCATGGCGAACTATGACATTACGTTCCGCTTTCCTCAGATTTGGACACTCGTCGCGACCGGAAAGCAGGTAGCGTTGCAACAGGAAGGCGCACAATGGCTCGGGCATTGGATCAGCGAAGGACCTGTCCCAATCGCAGGATTCAACCTCGGCCGGTACTTGCGCAGCACAGCTACCGCTGGGACGGTAACTGTGGACTCGTACGCGACCCGCGGGGTCGAAAACGATTTGGCAAAGCCGCCTCGAATTGATATGGTGCCGACCTCGCAGTCGCCCATGCCACCCGAAGTGGCGGCGTCGATTCCCAAGAGCGGAGCGGAGGCGAATCCAGCGGTGGGCCGCACGCAACTTGCGGCACGAGCGGCCGAGGCCATTACGTCGCTGGAAAAAATGTTCGGCCCCTTTCCTTTTAGTTCACTCGCGCTCACCCAACGCCCGGGCACAGATAGCCAGGGCTGGCCCGGCATTATCTTTCTTTCGAGTTACGTGTATCTGACACCGGCCCAGCGGGAGGCGCAGCACATCTCTGCTCCCGACAACGTGCTTTACGAAGAAGTAATGTTACCGCATGAGGTTTCACATCAGTGGTTTGGCGACCGGATGTCATGGGCCAGTTATCACGAACAATGGTTGCTGGAAGCCATCGCAAACTATTCCGCGCTTATGCTGCTGGAGCAGCGGCATGCGTCTGACGAACAGGTGATGCTGGAGGCCTACCGACAACTGCTGGCCGCGAAGTCCAAGGACGGAACACCATTTGTAGAGGCGGGGCCGGTGACGCTGGGTATCAGGCTGGCTTCTTCGAAGTTTCCTGCCGGTTACGAGGTCATCACCTATGGCCGGGGCACGTGGCTGCTGCATATGTTGCGCACCATGTTTCGTGACGCCTCACGCACGGCGGAAAATCGCGACGGTAGCGACCAGGTGTTTCTTGCGCTATTACGTGGTCTGTATGACCGCTATAAGGGTAAAGAAATCACCAATGCCGATTTCGAGCGCGCGGTGGAGGAGGTACTTCCGAAATCTCTTTGGTTCGAAAACCGCCAATCACTGGACTGGTTTTTTGACGGATGGGTGAACGGTACCGCGTTTCCTCACTTTGAAATCAAAGATGCAAGATTTTCCGCGCGACCGGGTAAGCCGACGGTTTCAGCGACTCTGCGCCAGACCAATGCGCCGGACGACCTGGTGACCAGCCTCCCGGTGTATGGCCTGGTGGGCGACGGTCAAGTCTACCTCGGCCGCGTATTCGCCGAGGGACCAGAGACCCGCATCACGTTGCCAGTACCTCCGGGTGTGAAGCGGCTCGTTCTGGATCCGTATCAGACGGTTCTGACAGCTCCCTGAAGTACTTCGTCAGCGCAATCGAGGCTAGTCGATCGGCAGCTTCTTATGCGTGAACGGGACGGCGTTGGGGCCTTGGTAGCTGCCCGCGAGTTGTCCCGTTCCCCGCAGAACATACTTGTAGGTAGTCAGTCCTTCCAGTCCCACCGGGCCGCGAGCATGCAGCTTGCTGGTTGAGATGCCGACCTCGGCTCCGAATCCATAACGATATCCATCCGCGAAACGCGTTGACGCGTTGTGAAATACCCCAGCAGCGTCAACCTCGGCCAGGAATCGCTCGGCCGCGCTCGTGTCCTGGGTAACGATGGTTTCGGTGTGTAACGATCCGTGAGTGTGAATATGCACGATGGCGTCGTCCATCGATTTGACCACGCGCACTGCCAGCACCAGGTCTGAATACTCGGTTTGCCACTCGCTCTGAGCAACGGCTTCAACTGGTTGGTCGGCGAGGATCGCGCGCGTCTGCTCGCATCCGCGGACCTTCACATGCTTCGGACTAAGATGTTCGGCCAGCCTGGGGAGGAACGTTTCGGCGATCTTCTCGTGTACCAGCACGGTCTCAGCGGCATTGCACGCTGCTGGATAGTCGGTCTTGGAGTCATCAATAATGGCCAGCGCCATGTCCGGATCGGCAGCGGCGTCTACATATATGTGGCAGACGCCTTCGGCATGGCCAAGCACCGGAATGCGCGTATTGGCCTGCACGAACTCCACCAATTGCTTGGAGCCGCGTGGGATCACCATGTCAACAATGTCGGACATGCCAAGCAGTTGCTGAATCGATTCCCGGCCCGCCACCAAGGTCACCGCATCTTCGGGAAGCCCGCATCTTGTGAGCGCACGCCGGATGATCTCCACCAGTGCATGCGCTGTGCGTTCAACTTCGCGGCCTGCCTTGAGGATGACTGCATTGGCCGACTTCAATCCGAGCGCGCTGATTTGCGTGACTGCGTCGGGCCGGGCTTCGAAGATGATGGCGAGCACTCCCAACGGGCATGTGATCTTTTCCAGCACCAGGTCGGCGTCGAGCTCGGTGCGTTGCAGCACGCGGCCAATTGGGTCGGGCAGCTCCGCAACCGCGAGCATCGAGCGCGTCATCTCTGCTAATTTCTTGTCGGTCAGGCGCAGTCGCTCGAAGGTCGCCGCGTTGATTTCACCACTGGCGAGCATCTGGTTTGCTGCATCCAGATCTACTGCGTTTGCGGCCAGGAGGCTGGATCGATTCTGCTCGATAAGTTCGGCAGCGGCCCGGATAGCCGCGCTTCGTCGCTCTGAGGACGAAACCGCCAGCGTACGAGACGCGCGCTTGCAACTCTCTGCGGTCTCACGGACCGAAGAGTTCACTTCGTGCCCCTCGGCAGGAACAACGTGCCCACGATTTCGCCCGCGCAAACCCTTTCGATCACATGCGGCAAGCGCCCGTTGGCGATTACAGCCAGTCCATTGGCCTCGGTGGCAATGCGCGCGGCGGCGAGTTTGGTCGACATTCCACCACGTCCCCTTCTGTTCTTGCCCTGCGCAAAATTCAGAACCTCGTCCGTGATATCGCAGACCTCGCCGAGTAACTCAGCGCCGTCAGTGCGCGGGTCGGTGGTGTAAAGGCCATCCACATCAGAAAGCAAGAGCAGCAAGTCGGCATCAATGTGGGTCATCACCAGCGCCGACAGTTTGTCGTTGTCGCCGAAGACGCGCTCCCGCTCCGGCGAATCCGTGGGATGGTCAAGTTCAGCAGTGGACACGGTGTCGTTCTCGTTGATGACGGGAATCACCCCCATAGTCAGCAGGGAGACGAGGGTCGAACGGAGGTTGCGATAGCGGGCGGGGTCACGAAAGTCGTCTTCCGTCAACAGCACTTGCGCCGCGTGGCAGCCAAGCTTGTCGAAAGCGTCGTCATAAATGGCCATGAGGCGGCTCTGCCCGATGGCCGCACAAGCCTGAATCTGCGAGAGTTCGGTCGGCCGCTTCGCTAGGCCCATCCGCTCCATCCCGAGTCCCACAGCGCCGGAGGAAACCATCATCACGTCGCGCCCCTGTTGCCGTAGGCCGGCCACCGACTCGGCAATTCCATAGAGCTGGGTGAGGGCCAGACGTCCGTCATCGCGCATGACGACGTTCGTTCCCACTTTAATAACAATGCGGCGGGCCCTGGCGACCTTTTCGCGGAGTGTCACGCTTGGCTTGAGATCAGGAATGTGACTCATAGTTAGGCAGCGACCCACTGGCAGTACGCGATTGTTCGTCGCCACAACTCACTCGAACCGCCAGATCGTCTTGGCGCTATTTCAGACGAGAAGCGACTACTGAGGCAGCGAATTTCAATTTCGCGTTTGAACACCTAATAGGTTCATTGTCAGTTTAACAACACACGGCACAAACTGAAGTGGCAGGTGACTTGTCGAGAGGGCAGGTATGCGAAGCTCAATACGCCTTCCCACATGCCAGTTTCTGGCCACTGTGACACGCGAACGTTGCTCGGAGAACTGTGTCCGGTTCAAATAGGTTGCGACATGTCGCCATATCGTAAGTAGTGCCTGCTGAGCGTCATCGTTCGGGTCAACTTACGGGAGGCCGTTTTCATCAAGTGACATTGCAAGCAGATCGTATCGGTTGGAGGGATACGTTTGTGCGTTTACGAAAATCTCGGAGGCACCTACGTAGCGCTGAACAAATTTACCGAAGCAGCGCTGCATGTAATGAATCACGCTCCGGCTCGCAAGCTTGATCAAGAGATCCTTCGCACCAACTTTCCCGCAGGACAGTTCCGCATGAGAGTTCTCGGTGGCCAAGGATCTTCTGGAACTCAATAGCTGCTGCGCCGCTTTGGCCAGAGCCCAGGTAAACTTGACAACGAATGTAACAAGCGCTGGCTTCCACGATTCACGGTCAAATCGAAATCAATTGCAAGGCTCCGGGTATTGCTTGAGATGATTGCCACCAACGGACCTATCAGGACTTTCTCACCTCCGGCACGCAGAACAATGGCCTACTCGTTCCGCAAAGCCTCGATTGGATCCAGATACGCAGCCGTTCTCGCCGGATAGTATCCAAAGCCGATACCCACCAGCGCAGAGAAGAATACCGCGAGCGACACCGCGCCCGGACCAATTGATGTAGTCCAGCCCGCTAGCCGCGAGATTAACAGTGATGCGCCGAATCCGAACAAGATTCCGATGAACCCACCCGCGACCGAGAGCGTGACCGCTTCAACCAGGAACTGGGTGAGAATGTCGCGGGTCTTGGCGCCCAACGCCTGCCTCAATCCAATTTCCCGAGTTCGCTCTCGAACCGAGATCAACATAATGTTCATGATGCCGATGCCACCCACGACGAGCGAGACGGACGCCACGGCCGCCAGCATGATCGCCATCACCCTAGAGGACGACTCCTGGGCTGCGAAGAGCTCTTCCAAGTTGCGGATTGAAAAATCATCAGCCTCGTTCGTCTGCAAATGGTGGAGTTGCCGCAGCAGAGCTGTTGCCTCTTCCTGAGCAGCCGTAATCTGGGCGCCGGATTTCGCCTGCATCATAATCGAGTCCACGGCGTCTGCGTTGGCTTGCTTGACGCCGAGCACTTTCCGCTTGGCGGTTGAAATCGGAAGCAGAATAACATCGTCTTGGTCTTGTCCCTGGGACGATTGGCCCTTCCGGGTGAGCACACCGACCACAGTGAACGGGACATTCTTAATACGGATCGCCTGGCCGATCGGATCGGCGCCATCAAACAGGTTGTCTACCGGAGTCTGACCGAGCACAGCCACTTTGTTAGCGCTATCTACGTCCTGCTGGGTAAATTCAGCTCCGGCTGCAACCGAAAGATCGCGAATCGTCAGATAGTCGGGAGTAATGCCATAGACACTGGTTGCCCAGTTATTGTTTCCGTTGACGACCTGAGCTGCGCCTCGCACTACGGGTGCTGCCAGTTCCACGTCCGGACACTGCGCCACAAGTTCTCGTGCGTCCGCTTCCGATAGCGTGACCGCATTGCCGGTTCCAAGGCGCACTCCAGAACTGCTCATGCTACCCGGTATCACGATGATGATGTTACTTCCGATACTTGCGATCTGATCCTGGATACGCTGCGTTGCGCCCGATCCGATGCCTACCGTCGCAATTACCGAGGCAACGCCGATTACGATGCCCAGCATGGTGAGCGCGGAGCGGAGCTTGTTCATCTTCAACGCGCGAAACGCGATGCGCATGGATGAGATCAGGTGCTTCATGGCGACACCACAGCCGCAGTCTGCACGGCAACCGCTAGCACGGGCGCAGTCGCCGGTTTCGTCACCTTCTGGTCGCTGACGATCAGGCCATCACGAAAGCGAATGATCCGGCCGGCATAAGAGGCGATCTCATCCGAGTGCGTCACCATAACGATCGTGATCCCCTGAGTGCGGTTCAGCTTCTGGAAGATGTTCATGATTTCGGCGCCATTGTGGGAATCCAAAGCGCCCGTGGGTTCGTCGGCGAGAAGAATGGCAGGTTGGTTGATCAGGGCGCGCGCAATGGCTACCCGCTGTTGCTGCCCACCCGATAGTTGCGCGGGAAAGTTGAGTTCCCGGCCAGCCAGACCGACCTCGGCGAGGGCGCGCTGGCCTAGCTCATCTCCATTTGGCGTTTCACTGTCCTTATAGAGCAAAGGCAGTTCGACATTTTCGAGAGCATCCATTCGCGGGAGAAGATTGAAGTTCTGGAAGATGAACCCGATCTTCTGATTGCGAATCTCGGCGAGTTGGTCGCGATCCATGGTCTCAACCGGAATGCCGTCCAGCTGATAACTGCCTGAAGTTGGCCGGTCCAGGCAACCCAGGAGGTTCAGTAAGGTTGACTTCCCCGAACCAGATTCCCCCATGATTGCGACGAAGGTGCCTCGCTCAACCGTTATCGTCACGCCTTGCAAGGCATGTACAACAACGTCCCCTAACAGGTACGTCTTCTTAAGATTCCGGACATCGATGAGTGCTGACACTTATGCTTTCCTCAGAACTCACAATCCAGGCACGCGTCGCGTCGGACTGGTAGCCGATGGCGAAGTGGTACTGGTGGTCGGTGCAACCGCGCCCGTGCTAAACCTGACTACGACCTGTTCTCCGGTTTGCAAATCGCCCGAAGTCACCGCAGTGGACTGGCCATCCGAGATCCCAAACGTAACCGGGACAGCTTTGAGCTTTCCATTCTGCAATACATAAATCTGCTGCTTGCCTGCCGGTGAGGCCGAGAGCCCAACCTGCTTCAGCACTGCCGCGGATGGATGCAACCGCAACACCGCATTCGGAACCTTAAAGGTATCGTCAGCCTTCGTGGTCAGAATGCGTGCATTGGCTGTCATCCCAGGAAATAGTTTGAGATCAGGATTGGAAACGGCAATGACGACGTCGTAAGTAACGACGTTTTGTGTGATGATCGGTGCCTTGCGTACGACTGTAACCTGGCCGCGGAATGTTGTCGCTGGATAGGCATCCACGGTAAAGGTTGCATTCTGGCCGGATTGGATATTGCCTACATCGGATTCGTCGACGTTGGTGTCGAGTTGCATCTTCGTCAGATCTTGCGCGATCTCGAACACGGTAGGCGCCGCAAATGACGCGGCTACGGTCTGGCCAACATCCATGCGTCGGGCAATAACTGTTCCGTCGACCGGGGCGGTGATGCGTGTGTGCGCAAGATTGAGTTTGGCCTGATCGAGTACCGCACGGGCCTGGAGTTCCTGGCTTTTCGTAGAACCCAACTGGGCTTGGGTCGCGCCGAGTTGATACTGCGCCGACTGGATCGTCTGCTTTGAAACGGCGACTTGATCCAGGTCCGAAGCTACCTGAGCATCAGCCGCATCCACGTTGGCCTTTGCCAAGTCGTCGTCCTGCTGAGACATAATCCCCTGCTTGAAAAGTTCGTCAACCCGCTTCCACTGGTTGCTTGCGTTGAGGGTGTTGGCGCGGTCCTTGGCCAGCACGGACTCCGCACTCTTTTCACCCGCGACCGTGCCCGCAAGATCTGAGGTCGCTTTCTGAACTTGTGCCCCCGCAGTCTTCACTGCAGACTGGGCCGAGCCCAGTGCTGCCTGGGCCTGATCGACCTGCGTCTGGAATATCTCGGGGTCGATTAGCGCAACCAGTTGGCCTTTTGTTACCTTCGTGTTGAAATCAGCGTAAAGGGCTTTGATGTTACCTGACACTTGACTGCCGACTTGCACGTCGACAACGGCGTTGACCGCGCCCGTAGCCGTGACGCTCGCCTGTACCAGTCCGCGTTCCAGTGGCACCGTTTCGTAGGTGATAGCGTTCTGCGAATGCATCCTCCATAGTTCCCCGATCACTCCAAGCGCGACAAGCAGACCAATGGCCAACGCCCACCTAGTCCAGTCATATCGGTGGCGAACCCGGATTGGTGGTGGGGGAGGAGCGACAATCGGAAATGCAATCGGTTCTGTACGGACTGCATCCACTGCCGTGGCCATACGTCACACTTCCTTTTCTGTCCAACGAGCCGCCATGTGCAGCTTGCAAGCAGATGCCGGTAGCACCATCAGCCTGGGTGCGCCAGTTAGACCAGAGTCATGTGCGCGCTCCTGATGAGCTTCTGCGTCAAACGGCGTGGATGCGCCAGGTTGGGCGGCAACTGGTCTTTCGACTCATTAGTAGATTCGCCCATTTGTTCTGGAAAGGCTGAGCATAAGTGCTCACTCCATGCAGAGCGTGAAGGGTGCGGCCGTACTTGGGACAGTCAAAGACTGTAACGGAACCTAGGGCTTACCTGCCTCTCTTGGCCACTTCCATTCTCGTATCTCCAGGCGATCGATGCCGTTCTCGTGTGCGTAATTAATGCAGTCGACAATTTGGTCGTTCAACCATTCCTTGGTGTGCGCAGCGGTCGCCTGCAACTTCGGCACCCGGTCAATTACATCGATCGCGAGATTGAAGCGGTCCACTTGATTCAGGATCGCCAACTCCAGAGGCGTATTAATGTTGCCTTTTTCCTTATACCCCCGAACGTGGATATTCTCGTGATTCGTTCTTCGATAGGTCAGCTTGTGGATGAGCGACGCATAGGCATGAAAGTTGAAGATCACTGGCTTATCCTTGGTGAACAGGCTGTCGAAAGCCCGGTCCGACAGTCCGTGAGGATGTTCCCTCTCGGGCATCAAACGGAACAGATCGACCACGTTGATGAATCGAATCTTCAGATCCGGGCACCGCTCTCTCAGAATCGCAACCGCGGCCAACGACTCCGAGGTCGGAATGTCCCCAGCGCACGCCATCACCACATCGGGCTCCTGACCGGCATCGTTGCTGGCGAAGTCCCAGATCCCGATGCCCTTGGTGCAGTGTTTCACCGCCGCGTCCATGTCCAGATACTGCAGATGCAGTGCCTTGTCCGCCACAATGACATTCACGTAGTTCGTGCTGCGCAGGCAGTGGTCGGTCACGCTCAGCAAGCAATTTGCATCCGGCGGCAGATAGATTCGCGTCACTTCCGGACTCTTGTTTGTCACTACATCGAGGAAGCCCGGGTCCTGGTGCGTGAATCCATTGTGATCCTGCCGCCAAACCAGTGACGTGATCAGCAGGTTGATGGATGAGATGGGCGCTCTCCACCGCAGTTCCAGCTTGCTCTTCTCCAGCCACTTCGCATGCTGGTTGAACATCGAGTCAATGATGTGGACGAATGCTTCGTAGCTCGAAAAGAACCCGTGCCGTCCGGTGAGCACATACCCTTCGAACCAGCCTTCCAGGGTGTGCTCGCTCAGCATCTCCATCACGCGCCCATCCGTTGAAAGGTCGCTGCCATCAGCATCCTCGGGCTTCATCTCCGCCATCCACGTTTTGCCAGTCGCCTCGTAGATCACCTGCAGCTTGTTCGAGGCGGTCTCGTCCGGTCCAAAGACCCGGAAGCTCTTCATGTTCTTTCGCATCACATCGCGGAGAAAATGCGCGAGAGTATCGGTTGATGAGACTTCGATCTGGCCTGGCTGCGCTACGTTCACTGCGTACTCACGAAAATCGGGCAGATCGAGTGGCTTCCTCAGCGTACCTCCGTTCGCGTGCGGATTGCCGCTGATACGTCTCGGTCCACGCGGTGCCGTATCCTTCAGTTCGGCTAGCAGACTACCGTTCGATTCGAACAATTCTTCCGGCCGGTAACTCCGCAGCCATGATTCCACCAACTTCAAATGCGCTGGATTGGTGACCGGATCGAGGATCGGTATCTGGTGCGCCCGCCATGATCCTTCGACTTTGTGTCCATCCAACTCCTTGGGACCTGTCCATCCCTTCGGCGTTCGCAAGATGATCATCGGCCACCGCGGCCGCTCCGGCGCCACTCCGGCCGCCGCGCTCCTCGCCTTGTCCTGGATCGCTCGAATCTCCAGCAGGCTGTGCTCCAGTGCACTAGACATTTCCTGATGCATCATCGCCGGATCATCGCCTTCCACCACGTACGGCGTCCAACCATACCCGATGAAGAGGCTCTCCAGTTCCTGCGGTGAAATCCTCGCCAAAATGGTGGGGTTCGCGATCTTGTAGCCATTGAGGTGCAATACAGGCAAGACTGCTCCGTCGCAGATGGGATTCAGGAACTTGTTCGAGTGCCACGACGTCGCCAACGGCCCCGTTTCTGCTTCACCATCTCCGACAACCACCGTCACGATCAGATCTGGATTGTCGAACGCCGCGCCGAATCCATGCGAAAGGCTGTACCCCAGTTCCCCTCCCTCATGGATCGAACCCGGCGTCTCGGGTGTGCAGTGGCTTCCAATTCCGCCGGGAAACGAGAATTGCTTGAAGAACTTCTGCATACCGGAAGCATCCTCGCCCATCTCCGGATAAATCTCCGAATACACTCCCTCGAGATAACTGTTTGCGAGCGTGGCTGGCGCTCCGTGGCCCGGCCCTGAAATATAAAGGATGTCGAGGTCGTACTTCTTGATGAGCCGGTTCAGATGCACCCAAGTGAAGGTCTGGCCGGGATCGGAGCCCCAGTGTCCGAGCAGCCTGTTCTTGATGTGCTCGGGCTTCAGGGGCTCGCGCAGCAGCGGATTCTCTCGCAGGTACAGCATACCTGCGCAAAGATAGTTACAGGCACGCCAGTAAGCGTCCATTTTCCGCAGTTCATCGGGAGTCAACGGCGCAAGTCCGAGCTGGGAGGCTTCGGTCTGACGGGCAGGAGCGGAAACACTATTCAAGTGGCTACCTCGCACGAGGAAGTGGGTTAGGTTCTCCATGCCAATCATGAGATGTCCGTATCCAACGACGGTGAATACAGCCGACCCAGATGAGCCAGTTCGGCGGACGCCGCGTCAGCGGTTTCCTCATGGATGTCACGCGTTGCCTTCGGGATGCACGATACGATGGCCGACTGCCTGCGTTGCATGCATCCGCGGATTACATTACATTTCAAGAACATCGTGACGTGATGCCTCGCCGGATACTGTGTCGAATTGCACAGCACGTCATCTTGCAGGGTGGGACACTGAGAAGGCAGGTGCTCTTTGCATCACGCCCTCAGCCTTGAAAGAATCGTTGTTCAACATAGGAGAATTCCATGCCACAGAGCCCGCACGATCGAGCCGCAGAACTTCACAACCTGGCAGCTCACGCCCATGCCGCCGCTGCCACCGCACATGGCAAAGGAGATCATCTGACCGCTCACGAGCTGAGCAAGCAGGCGCACGAGCACTCCATGAACGCCTACAAGCTCGCCAAAGAGCTCCTGCCGGTCGCCACTGAGTCTAAAAAAACGTAGGCCTGGAGACTTGCTGGTACGATACTTCCCAAAAGAGAAAGCCCGGCATGAACGTCTTTGTACTCAACTCCGGAAGCTCCAGCCTGAAGTTTCAAATCATCGCAACTGACTTGGATCGTATCCAGCAGCACCAGGATGAACGCGTCTGCCGAGGCGAAGTGGAACGCCTCGGTGGAGAGGCGATTGTCACGTTCCAGAAGGGCGCCGACGCAAAACAGAAGTTTACGGCTCCTCTGCGAGACATTCCGGCGGCGCTGGATTACCTGATTCGTTACATTGCCTCCGACAGATCGGGAGTCGCTGAGATCAAGAGTTCGGGTGACATTCACGCGGTGGGGCATCGCGTTGTGCATGGCGGCGAGATGTTCTCGGAGTCGGCCCTTATCGACGGCAAGGTTTTACAGGATATTGAAGACTGCATCGATCTTGCGCCGCTGCACAATCCGAACAACATTAAGGGCATCGTGGCTGCGCGAGAACTCTTTGGCAAGGACGTTCCCCAAGTGGCCGTATTTGATACTTCATTTCATCATTCGATCCCGGAGCAGGCTTTCCTGTACGCCCTGCCGTATCACCTCTATCGGCGTCACCGCATTCGCCGCTACGGCTTCCATGGAACTTCCCATCGTTACGTTGCGTTTCGCTATCGCGCATTGCGCCAACTGACGCGGGATCAGACCAACATCGTCACCCTGCATCTCGGAAACGGCTGCTCAGCGACCGCAATCCAGAGTGGGAACTCCGTGGACACTTCCATGGGTATGACGCCTCTTGAGGGTCTGGTGATGGGCACGCGCTCGGGAGACCTCGACCCCGCGATCGTGAATCTCATAGCGACCAAAGAAGGGATGTCGCCGTCCGAAGTCGACACGCTTCTGAATACGCAATCGGGTTTGCTGGGAATTTCCGGACTGTCCAACGACATGCGGATGTTGCAAGCCGAACTGGCGGAAAACCACGACCGTCGCGTACAACTCGCCATTGAAGTGTTCTGCTATCGTGCACGGAAATATATCGGTGCATTCCTCGCCGCCATGGGTGGTGCCGACGCAGTTATCTTCACCGGCGGTATCGGAGAAAACTCGCCGGAGATCCGCGGCCGTATTTGCGAAGGCATGGATTGGGCCGGCCTTAAGATTGATGCCGCGAAGAACCAGCAGACGGTTGGCCGTGAAGGCCTCATCAGCACGGACGATTCCAAACTACTCGCCTATGCCATTCCCACGGATGAGGAATTGCTCATCGCTCGCGACACCGTCCGAGTCATACTCGGCGAACCGCACCCGTCGTGATGCGCTGCGACCAGGCAGTGAGCCGTCGCACTGCCGCCGATGGTCGGGCAATGGATTCCTGAGGCACGCTGTCGCTGGATAATTCGGCAATTACTGGAGGCACCCGGATGGGAAAACCAACGACCTCTGTAGAGAGCTTCTGGGATCGGCCGCTGCATGAACTTTTCGAACTGCTCCCGGCAACTCCCGCAGGGCTGACGACCGAAGAGGCCCGGCGGCGGCTTCGTCTTTACGGCCCAAATACCTTCGTCCACGAGTCTCGCTTCGCTGCATTGCTCAGTTTCTTTGGTTTCTTCCGTAATCCTCTTGTCGTAATCCTTGTCATTGCCAGTGGCGTTTCGCTTGCGCTCGGAGAGCATGTTGGCGGGCTGATCATCCTTGCCATTGTACTGTTCAGCGTAGTCCTGAATTTCCTGATGGAGTTCCAGGCCCGGCATGCCGTTGAGGACATTCAGAAACAGATTGCCCTGACTGCCGCGGTGGTGCGCGACGGACGAGAACAGGAACTGCCAACAGCCGAACTGGTTCCGGGAGACATTGTCCGGCTCAACGCGGGAGACCTGGTACCGGCAGATGCCCGCTTGCTGGAAGTGAAGGACCTGCATGTGCGCGAGTCCGTGCTCACCGGGGAGTCGCTGCCGGTAGAGAAGAGCGTGGCTGACCTTCCCAAGGAGAAGCATGGCGTCGCGGACGCCAGTAATAGCGTTTTCCTGGGCACTGCAGTTCAGACGGGGATTGGCACCGCTGTCATCGTCTGCACCGGAAAAGATACCGCCTGTGGTGAGATTGCGAATCGCCTCGCCATGCGCCCCCCGGAGACGGAGTTCGGACGCGGCATACGCCACTTCGGAATGATGCTCACCTGGGTGACCATGCTGCTTGTCCTTTTCGTTCTGCTGGTGAACATCATTTTCCATCGCCCCCTACTGGAGTCTTTTCTTTTCTCCGTCGCGCTCGCCGTCGGGATGACGCCGGAAATGATGCCCATGATCATCACGGTGACACTGGCCCAAGGCGCGAAGCGGATGACGAAGAAGAAGGTCCTGGTCAAGCAGTTGTCGGCAATCGAGGATTTCGGCAGTGTGGACATTCTCTGCACTGACAAGACGGGCACACTGACCGAAGGGGAGATCGTGCTCGATCGGCACGTGGATTTCGAGGGCAAGGACAACGCAGACGTTTTGCAGCTCATTTACCTGAACAGCCACTTTGAAGCGGGCATCAAGAGTCCCCTTGACGATGCCATCTTGAAGCACGAGGCGCCGTCCATTGTGGGATACGACAAGGTGGACGAGATTCCGTTCGATTTCAACCGCAAGCGCCTTTCCGTGGTGGTGCGGTACGCGGACGAGGACCTTCTCATCACCAAGGGTGAAGCGGAGAGTGTATTTGCCATTTGCGAGACGGTGACTGTCGATGGCGTTGCTCAGTCGTTCGACGATAGCCGGCGGGCAGAGGCAGAAGGCACCCTGAAGAAGCTGAGTGCGGACGGATTCCGCGTGCTTGGGGTGGCAACGCTCAAGGTTCAAAAACAGGACGCGTACGCCGCGTCGGCCGAACACGCAATGACACTGGTCGGGTTCGCGGCATTCCTGGACCCGCCGAAAGAGGGCGTGCTAGCCGTCCTGAAGGCACTCAAACAGAATGGCATCTCCGTGGTTGTGATGACGGGCGACAACCAGTACGTAACCCAGAAAATTGCCCATGACGTAGGGCTGGATGCGGACCGCGTTCTTGTCGGCAATCAGCTCGATACGATGGACGATGCCGCGGTGGCCCACCAGGCGGAAAATGGCGCCATCTTCGCCCGGGTGTCCCCCGAACAAAAGAATCGCGTAATTCTCGCTCTGAAGGCCCGCGGCCACGTTGTCGGATACATGGGCGATGGCATTAACGACGCTCCATCGCTCCACACTGCGGATGTTGGGATCTCCGTCATGAATGGCGTAAGCGTGGCCAAGGACGCGGCCAAAATCATCCTGCTGGAAAAAGACCTTGCGGTCATCAACGAGGGAGTGCTGGAGGGGCGGCGCTCTTTTGCCAACATCATGAAGTACATCATCATGGGCACAAGCTCTAATTTCGGCAACATGTTCAGCATGGCCGCGGCGTCACTCTTCCTGCCCTTTCTGCCAATGCTCCCCAGCCAAATATTGCTGAACAACTTTCTTTATGATGTTTCGCAGGTCAGCATCCCCACCGACAACGTCGATCCCGCCATGGTGCAAAAGCCCAAGCGATGGCAGATCGGATTCATCCGCCAGTTCATGGCGATCATCGGCCCAATCAGCTCGATCTATGACTTCCTCACCTTCGGAGTGCTGCTCTGGGCGTTTCATGCTTCTACGAACGAGTCGCTCTTTCACACCGGATGGTTCGTAGAGTCCTTGGCAACACAGACGCTCGTGGTATTTGTGATCCGGACGGCGGCCAACCCTCTGAAGAGCCGGCCCAGCCGGCCGTTGTTGATCAGCGTATTGGCCATTGTTGCTGTCGCGACTGTGTTGCCGTACACGCCGTTGGGGACGTTGCTCCGGTTCACACCGTTGCCTTTGTCGTTGTTGGCGGCAATTGCGTTGCTTGCGGTGACCTATCTCTTTGTGGTGCAGGCAGTGAAGACCTGGTTTTATCGTCGGCACGCGCTGCTTTGATGGAGCAGGCGAGGAAGGCCTGTAACCGGCGCAGTTTCCGATCGTCACCCACTCATGCAACGGTCCCGAACAGCCACCCGACGCCCGAGGTGATCGCCATGGCGAGCGCGCCCCAGAAGGTGACGCGAATCGCACCTGTCATCACTTTCGCGCCACCCGCATGAGCGGCCAACCCTCCTAAAAGCGCAAGGAACAGCAGTGAGGTCCCGGCCACCAGAGGGATCAGTGCTGCCTGCCGAGCCAAGGCGGTAACCAACAGAGGCAGAACTGCGCCGACGGCGAAACTGCCCGCCGATGCCCACGCCGCTTGGAGCGGACGCGCACGAAGCGTCTCAGAGATACCGAGTTCGTCGCGGGCATGCGCGCCCAGCGCATCATGGTCCATCAACTGCGCGGCAACCTGTTTCGCAAGCGAACGATCGAGGCCGCGCTCGACATAGATTGCCTGTAGTTCCTTGTGCTCGCCCTTGTCGTCTGCCTTGAGTTCCGCGCGTTCAAGCTTGAGGTCGGCCTGTTCGGTGTCGGCCTGTGAGTGAACAGAAACATACTCACCAGCAGCCATCGACATGGACCCAGCCACCAGGCCGGCAACTCCTGCGACTAATACGTTGCGGTGATTCGCATGCGCGGCGGCGACACCGAGAACCAGACTCGAGGTTGAAAGGATGCCGTCGTTCGCACCTAGTACCGCCGCTCGAAGCCAGCCTATACGTTGTGTGCGGTGTTGTTCGGCGTTGCCTGCAGGCATGCTTGAGGCCTTCTTGATCTGGCTACGGCTTGAAACCACGCGCCAGGTTCCAGTTCGGTCGACAGTTGACACGTTCCCAGCGAGCAGAGCTGCTCGGAGAGAAGATGGTGGACTCGGCTGACTGCGACGACTCTATTCCTGCAAAAAGATATTAAGCAGGGTGTTGTGGACGCGAATCTCTCCGTTGTATTCGACAAAGCCCAGTTTCCGGAAGCGATTCATGAAAAAACTCACGCGCGATCGCGTTGTGCCAATCATCTCAGCCAATACCTCCTGGCTGATCTTGGGAACCACGGTCTCCGGTTTGCTTTCCTTGCCGAACTGGGCGAGCAACAACAGAATCCTCGCCAGCCTCTTTTCGCTCGAGTTGAAGAGCTGATCGACCAGGTCCGCCTGGATGCGAGCGTTTCGCGCAAGAAGAAAGGACGTGAACATCTCAGACAATTCTGGTTCCTTGTGAAGTACTCGGACCATCTCCGACTTGGTGATCTTGAGCAGAGCACAATCGGTCATTGCGGTGGCCGTCGAGAGTCGAAGAGGATGAGCGGAAACCATGCAGTCTTCTCCCAGGAATTCCTCTTCACCCACCAGTGTGATCGTGGCTTCTTTTCCATTCGCGGAGGTGACAGTTACTCTCAACTTACCTTTCTGCACATAAAAAATCGCGTCGGCAGGGTTACCTTGCGTGAACGCCGTCTCCTTCTTTTTTAGTCTGAGAATCTTCTTGCCCAACCCCACTCTGGCGAGAAAGGCTTTGGCTTCGAAGACAGCGTCGCCATTTGTTGGTCGAGTCTTGGGTGTCTGGAGCCGGGAAGAGGTCACAATCTCGTTGACTGCGGGTCTTGCAGATCGCGCCGAATTAAGCGATTGCACTCGCTCGGCTGGCGGTCCCTTACTGCGGGTTGGAATGCTCCTGGTGTTCATGGCATACCTCCGACGGGGGAGCTTCTCTGCGTTCATTGTAGCTCTTCAAGAACCCGGAGGTGCAGGTTTCTTGCAATACAGCATGAGCAAGGGCGGAGGGGCTTGCCGACCACTGATAAGGAACGTGCGCGCAGCAGAGTGGCGAAGCGGTTCCCGAACATACCGTTGTTGTTGAAGGAAAGATGGCCAAGTCGTATGCATGCAGCACATGCAGGTGGGAAGCTCCAATCTCCAATCGGCAGACCTGCTATGACCAGGGCGCACAATCTTCACTCGTTCTGCCGACCTGGTAGGGGGTCGATTAGCGACTGAAATTGGTCATCGTCGTGGGTCCGGTGATAACGCCCGGCCCGAGCGAATTCAACAGCGATCGCCGCCATCGACCTGGGGTAAATGTCAGTACGAACGAGTCGGAACGCAAATGCCCGGCAAATCACAAGGAAAGTCATTTCACAACCAAGCGTGCACGCGGCACGCGTTGAACGCTTATAGTGGTCCAATGTGATCAGACACCCGTCTTAGCCACTTCTATGATGTTGCTAGTGAAGAAGCGAGACGACCGTTACAAAGGCCAGTCCAGCTTCCTCTCACGGATGAGGTACAACATGGAAACCGTATTGATTGTTCTCGTAGTGCTGTTTTTGCTCGGCGGCGGCGGCTGGGGATATTCTCGTTGGCGCGCCTAGCGCAATCGCAGGATGAACGCGTGAATATGCTGCTTGATGGTATTCACGCTCTTCCGGAGGGAAGATCGACTCCGGACGCTGGTGCGCGAGCCTTCTTTCAGCTTTCCTGAACTAAGTCAGCCCACCTGTCAGGAAAGCTGGATGCCCATGCATAGAAACGCGATCCTGGATGAAGTTCAGCAACTCTACAGCGTGAGCGATCGTCTTGACGCGCTGGCGGAACAACACCCTCTCGTCTCGGCAGCCCTCGTCACTATCTCAGGCAGCGTTCGCAACACGGCAACGCTGCTGGAGGTGCTGGTCGAGATCAAGATGGCGCCCCTCGCAGGAATAGATCCAGCGAGCGCCTGATCCGCTCGTCGCTGTCGTCTTATGCTGCGCCTCGGGGTCGCAAAGAAGACCATCATTCTTTTCGTAATACCTATTCATGGAGGGTTCCCGTCATGCCGGGTTACGAGGCAGTGCAGATGTATATGCAACTCGCCGAGTCTACTGACAACAAGTTCGCGATCGCAGTACTGAAGGACATCGCCGACGAAGAGCGGGTCCATGCCGGCGAATTCTTGAAGCTCTTGCACCACCTTGCCCCCGAAGAGGCGAAGCTCTACAAAAAAGGAGCTAAAGAGGTGGATGGGATCCTGAGTGAAGTCCAAAAGAAGTAACAGGAACGACTAACTCGTGGTAGCGCAGCCACGCCGATGTTCCGCGTACGCCCTCGTTATGGCTAACATGGGATGGTCAGCCGTTACCGTCGTCCACTTCGGGAGTTTCGTAGCGATCCGTGAGGAACGCGAGCGGGCCTGACAATCTCGTCGGGCATGTTTGAGCACGGCTTATCTGCCGAAGCCTCGTCGTAGCGGAAGATACCGCCCTGCAGCTTGTTGGGTGACGGATGCTGAACTGAGAAATGGGTACACTTCCAAAAGTTCGAACCAGAAATATTGTGCCATCCGGGCCGATTCAAAACATTGCAGGTCTTCCTCAGATCTCGCGAACGCGACCAGTCACCTCGCTGGTATCGTGCCAGTGCCTTGTAGCGAGCACTGCATGCTCTCGTTGTGCAGGCTCTGGCTCCTCGGAAAAAGGATAAGCATATAACCACTCAGAAACTTCAACTTTGTCATCAGTTGCGGTGGTGGTCTTGACGAGCCGCGCAGATACTTTAAGCCAAGCCATAGGCACCTCACATATGTCACTTTGACGTCGTGGCGGAAGCGATGTCTGGTCAAAATTAGACACTGTCTGAATTTTCACGAGGTGCAACACGGGAGCCAGCTACGCGATCGCGCGATGCGGGCGAACGACGGTTGCGCGACTCCATCCCGATACCGCATCTTCAATCGTTTACAGGAACGGCGAGCGAAGAGCCCAACCCACAGTCGAACCAGCACCTGATCGTTTCCGAGGACATCGCCCACTCCGTTAGGAATGATCCCTACTTGCGGGCCCTAGCCATGTTGGACTCCAGGCAACCTAATCGTAACCGTGATGCAGGTCTCAGTCGCAAATGAAGATCTCAAGACGTAATGATCATCCCGACCGCAGCCGCAGTCGTAACACCGAAGGTAGCCCAACCCAAATACCTGAGCAGGGTTGGGTTCACGCGCTTGCCCATGACTTTGGGGTTGCTTGTCAGGAGGATCACAAGCAGGATCAGCGGAGGCGCCAGGAGACCATTAATCACTGCCGACCAGAACAGCATTTTCACCGCGTTGAAACCCAGGTAATCCAACACGATGCCCAACACCATCGCGACGGCCATTACGGCATAGAACTTGGGCGCGAGTCGTGGCTTGTCGGCCATTGAGCCACGCCACACTGCTCCTTCCGCCACCGCATAAGCGCATGATCCCACCAGGACCGGAACGCCCAACATTCCCGTACCGATCAGCCCCAGGGTGAAGAGCAGGTAGGCACCATTGCCAGCAAGAGGACGCAACGCTTCGGCTGCCTGCCTCGCGCTGGTGATGTCCGTCTGCCCGTGTGCATGTAACGTGGCAGCGGTTGTCAGAATGATGAAATACATGATGAGATTCGAGAAGAACATCCCTACCATGGTGTCGGCGCGCGCGCTTCGTAATTGCCCTGCGGTCGCGCCCTTGCGCCCAGCCTGGGAACGGCTGTTGGTGCCCCCCTCTTCGACCTCTTGGGCTGCCTGCCAAAAGAAGAGATAGGGAGAAATAGTGGTCCCCAGAATCGCTACAAGCACCGCCAGAAATCCGCGTGACCACTCCAGATGGGGCAGGAACGTCACCGCGAGCGCGTGTCTCCAATCGACGTGAGCGTAAAACGAAGCGAACACATAGGCAAACAAGACGAGCGTCGTCCACTTGAAAATCCGCGCCATCAGCTGGTACGAACTCCAGAACAGCAGCCCGATGATGAGCAACGCATAGACTGGGATCCAGATGAGTGATCGAATTCCGGTGATGAGTTCCGTCGCCTCCGCCATACCGCCGAGATCGGCACCGATGTTGATGATGTTGGCGCCGACGAGAATCGAGCAGGCTCCCCAGAGCACCCAGCGCGGGTAGTACATCCTTACCGCAGCGGCCAACCCGCGCCCCGTAACCATGCCCAGACGCGCGCACATGAGCTGGATCGCAACCATCAGAGGAAACGTCAGTAGGGCGATCCATAGCGTGGTGTATCCGAAGGCTGCTCCAGCCACGGAGTAGGTTGAGATTCCCGAGGGATCATCATCGGCCGCCCCAGTGATCAATCCAGGCCCCAAGATCGCGAAGGACCTCTTCAGAAGCCCTGCTCCCTTGGCTTTTTCGACATTCTGGTTAGATAGATGGTTCTTCGCCGTCATGTTTGTCCGATGCGGTGCTCCGCATATAGATTACCCATCGAGTTCGTGTGCCACTGCGGCAATGAATTGTCCAATGGGAGAGGAACACTTGCAACCGTAATTGCCACCGCGATTCTTTGCCCGAATGAACCACCCCCGAATCGTTTGACGGAGGGCGAGGAAGAAAAACTTTACCGACAGTTATCTGCCATTCCCAGCGCCTTCATCCTTCACCGGCGATCAGAACCGGTCCTTCCACCCGGCGCAGTCGGGAGTTCCCGGGGCACCCCTACTCCGATCTGAAGTCACTGCCGGGCCACTTCACGATTAGGAAGAGAATGCTGTCCGCCGGTTGTGTTGACTTTGATCTCAGCGGGCACCGAGCAATTGTGCACAGATTGGTGATCATGGGAATCATACGATGGTACCTGTCAAACGTGACAAAGGAGAATTGAATGAAATCCCAAAAGTTATTGGCCGCCGTCCTGACCTCGCTGACCGTTCTTGCCCTGTCCCTGTCGGTAATGGCACAGAGCACAACACAATCCAGCACCACGACCACACAGAATCCGCCGGCCGCTCAGACGCAGAGCACTACCACCACGAGCTCAGAGGATCCGACGTCTCCGACGCAGGCCCAGACCAGTCAGACCACCGATGTGACGGTTACTCCGGCAGACCCTCAGGTGAAGCAGACCGATACGACGACCACCACAACCACGCCCCAGCCGAAGGTGAAGCAGACCGACACCACAACCACCACAACCGCGCCGCCGCCCGAGGTGAAGAAGGACACCACATCGACGACCACAACCACTCCCCAGCAGCAATAGTTGAGTGTACATAGTTCTAAACTCCCGCTGCGACGATCGTTCAACATTCTCGATTAGTGGATCTCGCACAGATACCAACGACTGATAAAGGTACAGGTGACGTAATGAGTGAACTAAAGACAGAAGAACTGGAGCTTACGACTGCCGACCTGGCGAGCCAAGGCATTGCGCAAACGCGACCCGACGAACCCGAGCTGGTGAAAGCACGAGCGCCGGGAACTCTGAACGAAGCGGCTGCAGTGTCAGAACCCATGCCCTTGTTTACTGAATCGGAAATGGAAGATTTCCGATCGCAGTGGAGCAACCTGCAGACTGGTTTCGTGGATGAGCCGCGCCGCACTGTCGAAAACGCAGACAAGCTTGTAGCGTCGGTGATGCAGCGACTAGCGGAAGGATTCGCCAAGGAGCGATCGGGCTTGGAAAAGCAGTGGGACAGCAGCGACAACGTGTCCACAGAGGATCTGCGGGTTGCCCTGCAGCGCTATCGTTCCTTTTTTGGCAGATTGCTGGAACTGTAAGGATCGCAGGTCGCGCTGGAAGACACCAAAGCTCGCAGTCGGTTGCCCTGGAGCCGTCGCAGACGAGTATTGTCTGCTCCAGGGCGGCGGCCTCCGTACTTATGATGGAGATGTCCATATTTCTTCGCATGCGACTGTAGATTTGTACCGGTGCAATTCCTGCTCGCTACAGTTCGGTTCTGCGGGCGCGTGCTTAACCCGAATTGTTCTCTCGCGGTAATATCGGCAACGTAGCCGAAATCTGGGTTTCGCACTTGGAGAAGGGCGAACGTCCTGGCTGGCTTCATCGTGATTGTTTGTCAGTGAGCGCTATTGAACAGCGAAACTTCCTGCGTCCTCCCGATAATAGACACTGAGGACATCTCCCCTCGCTGCAACGGACTTTCGGTGAAGCAAATGACGATCGCGATAACAGAACGTAATTTCAACCCACACACATTCCTGACGAGCATCGGGAGCGGCAGACGTATGATGCCGTTTCAAAAGAACCACGTGATCTTTGCTCAAGGCGAGCCTTCCGACGGGCTGTTTTTTATCCAGGAAGGGAAGGTGCAGCTCAGCGTTGTATCGGAAGCCGGGAAGGAAGCGACGCTGGGCATTTTAGGAGAAGACGATTTCTTCGGAGAAGGCGGTCTTGCTGGCCAGTTGGTGCGCATGTCGTCGGCAACGGCCATGACCGACTGCGTCCTTCTACACGTCGAGAAGAAGGCAATGATGCTGGCCATGAGTCGCGAACCGAAGTTGTCGGCCACCTTTGTCAAGTATCTGTTGAAGCGCAACGTTCGCTATCAGGATGATCTGATCGATCAGCTTTTCAACTCCAGCGAAAAACGGCTGGCGCGAATTCTCTTGTTGATGGCGCACTTTGGCAAAGAGGAAGTAGTGACCGAAATAGCGGTTCCCAAGCTGAGCCAGGAAACTCTGGCGGAGATGGTGGGGACTACCCGTTCACGGGTCAGCTTCTTCATGAACAAATTCAGGAAGCTCGGCTTCATCAACTATGACACTGGACATCACCTCCGTGTCCACAGTTCACTGCTGAGCGTTGTGCTGAATGATGACGGTGGGATAGCCATTCCAGGAGCCGCGAAGCTGACTGCCAATGGCAAGAAGACCCTGGAACCACCTGCCGAGCCCGGGGAACCGCCCGAGAAAGAGCGTGCCCACAGGCCTCCCCTCTCCAAGGCGTGAACGACGACGGCATTGAACGCGACGGCGTTCGGCTGTAGCTCGACTATATAGATAGAGGATCAATCCCCAGTTCTTCAATAGTCCGGCCCCCTTTTTGCGGTAGTGTGCGTCGATTTGCGAGGGGTTCCAAATGGCTTATCGTCGTTCCAGTTCCGAAGTCTCACAACTCGTCGCTCTGACGGCCGGAGTCGTAGTAATCGCGACACTCTATTTTGCCAGGGTCGTTTTGGTTCCGTTCGCGTTGGCCATACTCTTCAGTTTTCTCCTGTCGCCGCTCGTTAGGGGGCTGGAAAAGGCTCAATTACCCCGCGCAATCTCTGTGTTGTTCGTCGTTGTTGTCGCCATGACAGTCGTAGGCTCGATCGGGGTAGCGGTCACCAATCAGTTGGTAGACGTAACAAACCAACTTCCCAACTACAAAGCGAATATCCAGAAGAAAGTCGAATCAGTCCGCGGGAGTAACCGCGCCGCGCTCGTGAGAGCGACGGAAGCTGTCAACGAACTGAGTAGGGAAGTGGTCGAAGCACCATCGGCCACGGCGCCGACGGCCCACCAGCACAAACCGCTTAGCGTGTCTGAACCTGCAGGCAATAAACCCGTCGATGTGCAAGTGGTGCAGGCCCCTAATGGTCCATGGGAGTTTCTGTATGGTTGGCTGGGCACTGTCGGTGTTGCAGGAATTGTGCTGGTCTTCACAGTTTTCATGCTTCTGCGAAGAGAGGATCTGAGAAACCGGTTCATTCGTTTGGTTGGGCACGGCCACCTGAACTTGATGACTCAGGCTTTGGATGACGCGAGCCATCGAATCAGCAAATACCTCCTCTTGCAGTTCCTCGTGAATGCAGCCTATGGATTAGTTGTAGGGATAGGGCTCCACTTTATTGGCTTACCCAACGCTTTGTTATGGGGAGTCATTGCTGCGGTTTTGCGATTCTTGCCTTATGTGGGGCCTCCCATTGGCGCTCTCTTGCCAACGGTTCTCTCTCTGGCTGTTTTCGATGGATGGGCCCGCTCCTTGATGGTCATCGGCCTGTTCCTCGTGATCGAGATCATAGTTGCGAACTTTCTGGAGCCGATGCTATATGGCGCTCACACCGGCATTTCCTCATTGGCTATCCTGGTTGCGGCGGTGTTTTGGACACTCCTGTGGGGCCCGGTTGGACTTGTGCTCTCGACCCCACTCACGGTTTGTCTGGTGGTGTTAGGTCGATACGTTCCGCAACTGGAGTTCTTGCATATTTTGCTCGGCGACGAGCCTGTGTTGACTCCGGAAGCGCAGTTCTATCAACGGCTGCTTGCCGGCGATCATCGGGAGGCACGCCAAGTTCTGGAGCAGCATCTCGAGGGGTCGTCACTTTTAGAGCTGTATGACTCGGTTGTGATTCCGGCACTTGCTCTGGCCGAGCAGGACCGGCACCAGAACGACCTCGACGAAGCCGTCGAACGATTCATCTGTCAGAGCACAAGAGAGTTAGTCGAAGAGCTGGATGAAAAGTGCGCTGAGGTGAGGGAAATGCCGGTCGTGGAAGCAGGTGATCATGACCCGGAAAACGCTGCCACCCAGAGAGCAATCGCGCTTCGTTCCAAGGTGGTTTGCGTTCCCGTGCGAGACGAAGCGGATGAAATTATCGGAACGATGTTAGCGCAACTACTCGAACGCAGCGGACACGAGGCACAGTGCATCGCCCTTGGAACAACAGCGGAGATGTTGGAACAGATAGGGAACGAGAATCCCGATTACGTTGTCTTGTCGGCCTTGCCGCCTTTCGCGCTCACATATGCCCGGACCCTGTACAAGAGAGTTCGGGCCCGGCTCCCGGAAGTGTCAATTGTCATCGGAGTATGGAACTTCAGTGAGGTGGAAAAACTTTCTTCCCGCCTCGCCCTCGACAGTCACGGGAAAGGTGTTACGACCCTTCGAGCAGCCCGCGCGGAAGTCAGGGGTTATCCGGATACGGAAGATACAAACGCCGGAGTCGCCGCAGCGATGCAAGATTAGAACAATCATGATCAGTGTTCCGGCACCAACGGATTTGCCTGTTGCTCAAAGCCCGAACTTTCCCCAAACAATGGTCGCTCCAGGACGGACCCCAAATCCGCAATGCCTGCATCAGCCTGCTTGATAGTCCTAATGTCCGTCAGCCCGATCTGGCCAGGTCGGGCTCTCCAGCTCAATCTGCCAAGTCGGGCCTCCCGAAAAAAGAGGGCCTCTTGACCGGACAAACGCTGGAGCCTCGCCTTGCAGAATCCAAACGTGGCTATCTGGAGGCTGCTTTCCCAGCACTGGTGCCACTAATCCGGTCACGCCCCCAATCTCTATTTTCACGATGTAGTGCGTAGCTTTGCGCTTATCGCTGGTCCGGGGCAGCAAGACACCAGTGCGCGCTTACAAGCGGCCGGCCAGGTTATGAATGAAATCATGGCCGCGCCCGATAAAGGCATCCCGGAGGAAGTGCTGAATGGTGCCAAGTGTATTGCCGTCGTTCCAGATATGGCGAAGGGCGGATTTGTCGTCGGTGGCGAGCATGGACGTGGCGTGGTTACCTGCCGAACTGCCCATGGTTGGAGTGCCCCGGCATTCATTTCGATCGGTGGAGGTAATTTTGGCTTCCAGGCTGGCGCCCAGTCAGTCGATCTCATCATGTTGTTCATGAATGACAAGGGTGTGCAAGGGCTGCTCTCGAGTAAGTTTGAACTCACTGGTGAGGCATCAGCCACGGCGGGTCCGGTTGGAAGGCATGCCTCGGCAGGCACCGACTGGAAGATGAACACGGAGGCATTGAGCTACTCGCGTACCAAAGGCCTCTTTGTCGGAGTCGCCGTGGATGGCGCCGTGATCCGGCAGGACAATGACTCCACGGTTGCGTGCTACGGAAAGAATGTTTCCTTCCGTGAAACGCTGGCCGGCGACGTGCACGCTCCAGCAGAGACGGACGCATTTCTTGCGGCGGTGAATGCGGCCGTCCACAAGGCCAACGTGCATGACAATGCTGAAGCAAAGTAGTTGATGACTGCCGGTGTGTCTGCGGAACTGCAGCATGCTGGCGATCGAGAGTCTCGGCGTTGTCAGACAAGGTGTTCTCAGAAAGAAGGCCGAACCCTTACAGCGCCGCGATTGTTCACCAGCAAAAAGACAGAGCCCATATCGCCGCCGAAGATCCTCTTTGTTGAGCAGGGCCGCCAGCGCCAGGTAAACCCTCGCGAACGGTCGGAGGTCCACTGTGGCTTGCCCTTGTAACCGGCGTACTCGACCACGATGCCCATGCCGTGGTGACGGTCGTCGTCGGCCAGGTCTCCCATGATCCAAGACCCAGAATGTGGTTCATTTCGACGATCGCGGAAATCCGCTCCACCGTTCTCAACCAAAGCCCAGGCACACGAACTGGTTTCGGCAGAGAGTTGCCATCCATTGCGATCACGCGGAAGCTGTGGCCCGGAAGTGCAAGACTGCGAATTCTCGGTGGCGCTGCCATGCAGAATGTGAAACAGGACACGCTCGCCGTGACCGAGCATGCGCCCGTTGATGGTGAAGGCTTCGTAGCCAACTTCGTAGCCGTGCGGTGTGACTTTGGCGAGCGAGGCCTTCATCCTGCTCTCGCCACTGTCCTTGAGTTGCGCAACTGTTTGCGAGGGCGTGAGGAAGTCCATCGCCATATCACCGCTGCGGCTCAAGGTGGGCTGCTGCAACTCTTTCAGCGCAAGGAACACCACGCGGTCATAATTTCCGGCGTGCTGCTTCGGTTCGAGGTAAACCGGTCCGACCAGCCCGCTGTATTGGCCCGCCGACAGGTTCGCGCCGCGCGGACATGGGTGTCATAAGAGCGAAAATCCGAGGGCCTCGGCACAAAGGAAATTCTGCGGCTGCCGTGCGGCGGGATGAAAGGTGTGCCCTCTTCGGCCGGTCCATCGACATCAGTTGAAAGGAACTGGCCGTGCCAGTGCAATTGCTCCGGCGTATCCGTCTCATCGCGAATGTTAATCGTGACGCGCCCACCTTCTTTCAGGCGAAGCAGCGGTCCGGGGAACTGTCCGTTATATGTGGTGACAGAGATGGTGCGGTTTGGGGCGAGCTCGATGGGCTCGATGGCAATCACGAGGGCATAATCGGCTGCAGCCTCGCTCGGCAAAGAGGCTCCGTTCTCGCCAGTCATGGCCGACTGACTCAAGAGGCCCGGTGGTAATAGCAGTGCGGTGCCAGCAGCAGTTCCGGCTGCTTTCAGGAAGTTCCGGCGAGGGCATGGCATGGTTCCCACCCTTGCGACGGGCCCCTAACGTACGGCTGCGTACCTCAACTATATCGGATTTTGATAGCCTTCTTGAACTTCCGGAAATTGGGTTTGTCGGGACCATCTGAAGGCATAGCTGCCGGGTTGCCCGCCACTCGGGGCTCATCAGCACGTTCCCAGTCAAAGTACTCGTTTCATGATCCATGCGTGGCTCGCTCATCGAAAGATTGGGCATGGCTGTGAGATCACCCATCCAGCTGGCTTGCTTCCTATTGACACTCTATATGTGGCCAATACTATTCCTACAGAATATCGATAGGAGCTGACTTTTGAACTCTAAGCCAACAACCCTTCTGCAAGGAACTTTGGACCTGCTGATTCTAAAGTCGCTTGTCGTTGGAGAGATGCACGGGTTGGGAATCTCACGGAGAATCCAACAAATCACGGGCGGCACTTTTGTCGTTAAGCCAGGGTCGCTCTTTCCCGCTCTACACCGAATGGAAGAAGAGGGTTGGATTTCCGCCTTTTGGGGAGACTCCGAGAACAACCGCCGCGCGAAATTCTACCGTTTGACCAAGGCTGGAGGGAAGCAACTCGAAGTCGAAACCAAGCGATGGGACCGTATTTCTTGGGCAATCACTCAAGCCTTGGAAGCATCGTAGAGAGGTGTTTAGCATGCCGCTCCTTGTGAAAGCCCGAAGTTTCCTGCGAAATCTCTTTTTGTCACGTCGCGTGGAGATGGACCTCGACCAGGAGGTTCAGTCGCACCTCGAAATGCTTACCGAGGAGAAGCTTTCTTCAGGCATGTCGCCGCAGGAGGCGCAGCGTGCGGCGCGGATCGAGCTTGGCGGAATCGAACAGGTGAAACAGCAGGTCCGCGAAAAACGGATTGGCAATTGGGTGCAGTCCGTGATCTCCGATTGCCGCTACGGTCTTCGACAGCTCCGCAAGAAGCTCGGCGTCACGGCGATCATGATCTTCACGCTCGCGTTGGGTATTGGCGCTACCACGGCAATTTTCAGCGTTGTATACGGCGTATTGTTGCGACCGCTGCCGTACCGCGATTCGAACCGGATCATGGCCGTCTTCGAGGTCACCTCGAAGGGCAGGCCGTCGCGCCTTGCGGATCCGAACTTCGACGACTTCCGCGATCAGAACCGCAGCTTCCAGGCGATTGCTAAGTACGATAACTACGTCGTATCCGTATCGGGGGCTTCTCAGCCGTCGCGCACGATGGTTGCACACGTCTCACCAGACTTTCTTAAGATTTTCGGTACTCAGCCGATCCTGGGGCGGGACTTCACAGCGGGCGACGCAAAAAAGGGGGCTGGCCCCACCGTTCTTGTCAGCTACGGATACTGGAGGCAGTATCTGAGATCGCCGCGGGACCTCTCGCAGTCGCACCTAAAGATTGATGGCGCGGTCTACTCTGTTATAGGCGTGCTTCCAGCTGGATTTCGTTTCCCGGCAGACGCGGATTTGTGGCTGCCGGCCGATTTGGAGGGCGAAAATCCAAGTAGAACGTCGCATAACTTCAGTGCAGTCGGGCGCCTCCGCGACGGTATGACTGTCAGGCTAGCGGATCGAGACATAAGTGCGATAGCCCGGCGGATTCACGATGCATCGAGCGAGC